>Ga0256405_10004853_pt1 | contig 24359 bp, 17 predicted proteins | sample RumenRJG_02DNA_FD_189096 | JGI IMG/M metagenome (GOLD analysis project Ga0256405, IMG submission 189096) | Bovine rumen microbial communities from Lethbridge, Alberta, Canada - RJG_02 | ecosystem: Host-associated > Mammals > Digestive system > Stomach > Rumen | place: Canada: Alberta... | reverse complement strand
GCACGCGACAGCCTCCGTCTGGAGAAATGGTACTGCCTCTACGGCCATGACATCGACGACACCACGTCACCGCTGGAGGCCGGTCTGGGATGGATTACCAAGCTCGATGCCAAAGACTTCATCGACCGCGATTTCCTCAAGGCACAGAAAGCCGAGGGCGTGAAACGCAAGCTGGTACATTTCGAGTGTCTGGAGCGCGCTATCCCGCGTAACGGCTACGAGATATGCGACGAGGCGGGCAACGTGATCGGACACGTGACATCGGGTATCATGCTGCCGAACACCAAGGTAGGTATCGGCATGGGGTACGTACAGACACCTTTCGCCAAGAAAGAGACCGTCATCTATATCAAGATCCGCGAGAAACTGCAACCGGCGAGGATAGTTTAAAGTTGAGAGTTGATAGTTGAGAGTTGATAGTTGATAGAGAAAATAAAAACGTAGCGCTTGTACTCGGGTCCGGCGGCGCAAGAGGACTCGCGCACATCGGAGCTATAGAAGCTCTGGAGGAGCACGGCTATACCATCACGAGTATAGCCGGCTGCTCCATGGGTTCGATCATCGCCGGCATGTACGCTGCAGGACAGCTCAAAGAAGCCAAAGAGTGGTTCCTGCAGGTTGACAAACAGTTCATTCTGAGAATGATGGATATCAACCTGCTCAGCGGCAACTCACTGGTCAAAGGCCAGCGGATCATCGAGGAGCTGGAGAAAGTGGTGCCGGACAGGCCGATGGAGGAGCTGAATATCCCCTGTACCATCATCGCAACGGACATGAGTACCAGCGAAGAGGTGATCTTCCGCTCCGGCAGCCTTTTCCAAGCCGTGCGTGCGTCAATCAGTATCCCGCTGTTTTTCGAGCCCGTACGGATGGACCACCGCATGCTCATCGACGGCGGCATCGTCAGCCCGCTGCCCCTGCACGCCGTAGAGCGGCATAAAGGCGACCTGCTGGCAGCCATGGATATCAGCGGCAAGGACTCCAAGCCCATGGAGCGCGCCCGTTTTGTCGGTATCCTCGACCGGATGAACGACATCCAAATCCAGCAGAATACCCTCCTCGAATGCCGCCTCACTCCGCCGGACATCCACGCCGTGATGCGCCAGTACGCCTACAACACCTTCGATTTCGACCGCGCAGAAGAGATCATCGCAGAGGGTAAAAGGCTCATGAGCGAGGCAATATATAAATACGAACGCGCGCACGCGTGATTGCACATGAAAGACCGCAGGGACTATATCATCCGCAAAGCGATGGAGCTGTATGCGCTAAAAGGCTTTCAGAACGTGAGTATCACGGATCTGCAATACGCGCTGGACATGGGTCGTGGCACACTCTACTATTATTTCCGCGACCAGGACGAGCTCTTCCGTATATGCATGGAGCGTTATTTCCTGGAACCCAAACAGCGCGCGCTGAACTCCGTGCCGGAGGACGCCGGGATAGAAGAGATGATTGCTGCTATCCGGGGGTACCTCATGAGTCTGGAAGAAGCGCTGATGACCTTTGATGTCAAAAATATCAATACGGGAAATGTGAATAACCTGATGTTCACCGCCTATAGCCGTTTCCCCTCCCTCCACCGCAAAGCCCAACGCCTGGCGCTCAAAGAGGTGGAGCTCTGGCGCAAAGCTATTTACCACGACCAGCGCGCCGGACTGATCCGTTGGGACATAGACCGGGACCAGATGGCGCTGATGTTCGCACACGTCAAAAACAGCTACGATTCCGGCCTCGGTCAACTCCCAATGGACTTTTCATTATTGGATAAAACATATTCAGAATTACATAAATTACTGAAAATCTAAGAAAAAATCACTCTTTCGAACAAACATTCGAAAAAAAATGAGTACCTTTGCAGCGAATTAGGAAAGAAACTTACAAAAGATGGCAACTAAACATTACCTTGCATATTTACAAGAAACGATGGCACGCCGCTGGGACAAACTCGCATTAGCGGATCTGGACGGCGTGAACAAATATACGTATGCCGAGTTGGCTGCAGCTATCAAGAAACTCCATATTACCTGGCAAGAAATGGGCATCAAAGAGGGCGACAAGATCGCGCTCTGTGGCCGTAACTGCGCCAACTGGGGTCTGCTTTTTCTGGCTGCGGAGAGTTACAAGGCGGTGGTAGTATCCATTCTGCCGGATTTCACGGCAGACGGCATCTACAGTCTGGTGGACCACTCGGGCGCCGTGCTCCTGTATGTAGGCCCGAATGTCAAGAAGAAGATTGACACCACCCAGATGAAGGGTCTCAAGGCGACGATCTTCATGGACGACATGACCATCGTGGATGCCGAACCGGAGACCCGGAAAGCCTTCGAGGGCGCAGAGGCTGCGTTTGCCAAGGCATATCCCGACGGCGTGAAGCTGGAGGACATAAACCTGCCTACCGATAATCTGGATGAGTTGGCGGTGATCAACTACACCTCCGGTTCGACGGGTAACCCGAAAGGCGTGATGCTGAGCCATCTGAACCTGAGCGGAAACGTGGATTTTGCATCCCACCGTATTCCGCACAAACCGGGTGACCGCGTGCTTTCCATGCTACCTATCGCGCATATGTTCGGTCTGATGTTCGAGTTCCTCTATCAGGTATGCGAGGGCGCAGAGACCTATTTCCTGACCCAGGCTCCTACTCCGACCGTGCTGATGAAGGCTTTCGCGCAGGTACAGCCGTTCATGATTCTGACTGTTCCTCTGGTGATCGAGAAGATTGTAAAGAAAGGCGTGTTGCCGAAAATCAGCAGCCCGATGATGAAGATCCTCTGGAAGACTCCGGGTATCAACCGCATCATCCGCGGCAAGGTCAAAGAGGGTCTGGACAAGACATTCGGCGGCAAGCTCCGTTTCCTCATCATCGGCGGTGCTGCCCTCAACGGCGAGGTAGAGCAAGTGCTCCATGATATCAAATACCAATACTGCGTAGGCTACGGCATGACCGAGTGCGCACCGCTGATCAGCTACGAAGACTGGTGGGCATACAAGTTCCATAGCTGCGGAAAAGACCTGGAGCAATGCCGCGTACGTATCGACAGCGAAGATCCTATCCATAAGGACGGCGAGATCCAGGTGAAGGGTGTCAACGTCATGATGGGCTACTACAAGAACGAAGAGGCTACCAAGGCCGTCTTCACCGAGGACGGATGGATGCGTACCGGCGACCTGGGCGTACTGGACAAAGAGGGAAATATCTTCATCCACGGACGGTCGAAGAACATGATCCTCGGACCTTCCGGCCAGAATATCTACCCGGAGGAGCTGGAGGACAAACTCAACTCCATGCCTTGTGTGACTGAGTCGATTGTAGTGGACCGCGACCATAAGTTGGTAGCACTCGTCTTCCCCGACACCACGCCGGACGGCAAGAAACTGCTGGGCACCAAGAGCCTGACACAACAGATGGAGGAGAACCGGGTGGCGGTTAACAGAGACCTGCCGCAGTACAGCCAGATCAGCGCGATAGAACTCGTAGCTTCGGAGTTTGAGAAGACGCCGAAACGCTCTATCAAACGCTATTTGTACAAGTAAATACCCATATACAACGTTCTGTTGTATATTTAAATAAAAAGTGAGTAAGTAGATGGATTTCTCTGAAATGGGAAATCAAAGCTAGCGCATAACCGGGAGGCTCTGCGCTTGTTTTTTGTTATTATATTTGCATATATCATTTTTTTTTTGTAATTTTGCAGGCAAAATTGGTTTGGTTATGCAAAGACACTATTTACATTACCTGACGGATGTCATGGTTCATCAGTGGAGCGACGCGGCTCTGACGGATTACGGAGAGGAGCATGAGTACACTTTCGGCGAGCTGGCGGTAGAGATGCTGCGTCTGCATGTGTTGTTTGAGCAACTGGGGATCAAGCGCGGGGAAAAGATCGCGTTGGCGGGCCGTAACTGCGCCAACTGGGCGGTAGCATATCTGGCCATCGCGTCGTACGAAGGCGTGTGCGTGAGTATATTGCAGGATTTTACGGCAGAGGATATCAACCATCTGCTGGACCACTCGGACAGCGACCTGCTCTTCGTCGGCCCGTATGTATGGAAGGAGTTGCAGCACCAGCCGCTTCCTGCGCGTCTGAAAGCCGTACTCTCACTCGAAGACTGGAGACCACTCTATCTCAGTGAAAAGCTCGGGCTCAAAGAGCAACCCCTCAAGAACCAATGGAACGAGGCTTTCCAAGCCAAATATGTACATGGCATCGAGCCGGAGGACATCTCTTTCACCGCCGATCCCGATGCCGTCTCGCTCATCAACTACACCTCCGGTTCTACGGGCAGCCCGAAAGGCGTGATGCTCAATGGCCGCTCGCTGAGCAATAACGTGGAGGTGGGAATGAAAATGCTGCCTGTAGATCCGGGTCAACGGCTTGTCTCGATGCTGCCGCTGGCGCATATGTTCGGCCAGATTTGCGAGTTGCTCTACCCCCTCTGCTCGGGTACACATATCTTCTTCCTCACCAAGAGCCCTACCCCTTCTATCCTGCTCAAAGCACTCAAGGACGTACAACCGTACCTTGTGGTCACGGTGCCGCTGGTGATTGAGAAAATATACAAGAAAAACCTTGACCCCACGCTCAGCAAGCGGGTCATCCGTGCATTCTGGCACGTACCTATCATCGGCGATCTGCTCAAGGCACGCGTCAAAAGCGGTCTTCGCAGTGCTTTCGGCGGCAAACTGAGATATTTCATCTGCGGCGGTGCTGCGATGAACCCCATCGTAGAGAAATGCCTTATGGACATCCATTTCCCGCTATCCATCGGATACGGCATGACGGAGTGCGGCCCACTCATCGGCGGTAACCCGCCTAAGTATTTCAAAGCCCGCTCGGGCGGTGTGCCGGTGACGAACATGGAGGTGAAGATAGACAACCCCAACGAAGCGGGTATCGGCGAGATACTCGTCAGAGGCGAGAACGTCATGCTCGGTTATTACAAGAACGAAGAAGCTACCAAAGCCGTCTTCACGGAGGACGGATGGATGCGCACCGGCGATTTAGGACGGCTCGACAAGAAGAAAAACATCTATATCAAAGGCCGCTGCAAGACTATGTTCCTCGGTGCTTCGGGACAGAATATCTACCCCGAGGAGATAGAGGACAAACTTAATAACCAGGAGGCGGTAGGCGAATCGCTCATCGTGGAGCGCGAGGGCAAACTCGTTGCGCTTGTCTTCCCGGACGAGACACTGACCAAACGGATGACCCTTGATGAGATTCAGCAGTTGATGAAAGCCAACCTCGAGAAACTCAACCACCTCATCCCTTCTTACAGCAAGGTATCGAATATCGAGGTGCAGGAGAAACCGTTCGAGAAGACCCCGAAGAAATCCATCAAACGATTCCTGTACAAGTAACAACAAAAATGCGGAGCTTGCGGCTCCGCATTTTTGTTTGCGTCACAGGCTTAGTACTTGCAGCGCCTGCCATTTGTCATCCTTGATATCTTTCTTCTCCTTGATAGCCTTGGTGAGCGGTACATAGACCACATCGCCGTTCTGGAGACCTACCATGATCGACCGCTGCTCATCCATGAGAGCTTGCACGGCGGCACATCCCAGACGCGAGGCGAGGATGCGGTCAAAAGCGGAAGGCGAACCGCCGCGCTGCAGGTGACCCAGGATCGTCACACGCGTGCCGTATTCCGGATGGCTCTGCTCAATGACTTTCGCTACGGCCTGCGCTCCGCCGGGGATAGCATGTTCCTGCACCAGCACGATACCGCTGTTCTTGTGCTTTCGCCGACCCTGACCGATAGCCGCCTCCAGCTGCTCCTCCAGCGTAGCGCGCTCAGGGATGATGGCCGCTTCGGCACCGGCAGCTATCGCGGCGTTAAGCGTCAGGAAACCGGCGTCGCGGCCCATGACCTCTACCAGGAACAGCCGCTCATGGCTCGTACCGGTGTCACGCAGTTTGTCCACACACTCCGTGATCGTATTCAGCGCCGTGTCATAGCCGATCGTCGAATCGGTGCCCCATAGGTCATTGTCAATCGTGCCGGGAATACCTATCACGGGGATGTTATACTCCTGCGCGAAGAGCCGCGCACCGGTGAAAGTGCCGTCACCGCCGATGACGATGAGGGCGTCAATCCTTTCTTTCTGAATGGTGTCATACGCACGCTTGCGTCCTTCGGGTGTCTTGAACTCCTCGCTACGGGCGGATTTGAGAATCGTTCCGCCACGCTGGATAATACCGCTCACGTCTTGCGTTGTGAACTCCTGCACCTCGTCTTCCATCAGACCTTTATAGCCGCGGAAGACAGCCTTCACGCGGATGTTATTAGCTAACGCTGCACGCGTTACGGCACGCACGGCAGCATTCATTCCGGGAGCGTCTCCACCGGAGGTCAGCACTCCTACTGTTTGAATCTTGTATTCCATAATATATATTATTTTTTGAGTTTAGTCATTTCTACATACATTAATAGCACGAGGTTCATCGCCAGCGCATAGATGATTGCCGGTACGGCGATGATCTCATGGTTAAATATCACGGGCCTAATGGCGTTAGTGGATAAACAATATTTGTAATCAGTATATTCGCTGCAAGTATAATTAGGTTCATCCAGAAACCTATCCGCAGAAAGTCCGTGAACCGGTAGCCACCGGGACCGTACACCATCATATGGGTCGGCGAACCGATAGGCGTGGCAAAACTGCTGCTCACGCTGATCATCAAGGCTATGAGGAACGTCACCGGTTCATACCCCAACTGGACAGCAGCCTGATACATGATCGGGAAGAACATGGCACCGGCTGCCGTATTGGAGATAAACTCCGTGATGAATGTAGCTACCAGACATACCGCCGTCATCACGATGATCGGGTCCGTTCCGCATATATCTAAGATACCCGTTGCCATCCGCTCGGCAATACCTGTTTTCTGGATGGCGAGTCCTAATACTACAGAGCCGGCGAAAACGACCAGAATACTCCAATCAATGGATTTCATAGCTTGGTTGGGCGTGCAGCAGCGGGTGATGACCATCGCCAGTGCCGCCAGGCAGGCACACATCAGCAGAGGCATGATACCTAATGCGGACAATACTACCATCGTAACCATAATCAGCGACGAGAGAAGGGTCTTGATACCTATATCTACCACCTCATCGCCCAGCACCAGCCCGTGCGTCTTGGTCATTTCCGTGATGGCTTTTATATCTCCGGCGAACACCAGACGGTCGCCGCCCATGATAAACTCGTTCTCATCAATCGGAACCGCCACGCCGTCAAAATGGTGCATTTTAACCAGCCTGCCGCCCTCCACATTCAGCAACCCCGCATAGCCCAGCGTCTCGCCGATGAACTTGTTGGTGGACGGTACTAACATCTCCACCGTGTATTCCGTTGTTTGCTCGAATGCCTCTTTGGGTGCTTCGCGTTCGGGCAGCAACCGCCGCAAAGCGATGACGGACAGCACACCTATTGCCAGGCAGAACAGTCCCGGAATGGTTGTTGCCAGCACGTTCATCTGCATGCCTGTCTCCTCGGCATATAAACCGCTGATGATGAGGTTTGGGGGCGTACCGATCAGCGTACACACACCGCCCATACCCGAAGCGTAACTCAGCGGAATCAACAACTTGGAAGGGGCGATACCTAATTTCTTAGACCACATCTTCACAATGCCGATAAACAGTGCCACTACCGTGGTGTTGCTCAGAAACGAACTCAGCCCCGCTACCGGCAGCATCAGCCGGACGACGGCACTACTCCACCGCTTGGGCTGACCCAACAGGTTCTTGACTATCCATTGCAGTACGCCGGTGTACGTCAATCCGGCTACTACTACAAACAGCACACCTACCACCACCACGGAAGACTGGCTCAGACCCGAAAAGGCCTCCTTGGCATCCAACACTCCCGTGACATACAAGATAACCATCGCGCCTAAGAAAACGGCATCCGCACGTACTTTGGTAAACAGCAGAATGCTGAACAATGCCAGCACGGTCACTATGGTAATCCATGCATGCACATTAAAACCTAAAAAAACAAACTCTTCCATCAGTCTTTCACTCCTTCAGTCTATTCATTACTTGCGTCATGCAATGCGCGGCGCCGTAACCGTCTATCAGGCTTTCCAACGGCACCCACTCTACTTTCACTCCGGCATCGCGAAGCCGTTGCTGCAATGCCGTACTCTGACCGCCCACCGCCATGATATGACGTGGCGCAATGGTCAGATAATTATTGGCATAGTGCATTTCGTCCTCACGGTCTATCGGGATAATCTGCATACCCCGTTCGCGCAGAAAACCCACAAACGGCATATCTTCCGTGATGAGGCGGTACTCCTTCTCTCCGGCTGCACGGGCATAGATGTCGCAAGTCACATACTCCGGTTCATCCGACATTGCCTCTAACCGGCTGCGCACCATGGTACACAGGTCACGGTCGATGATATTGAAATATGTATCAAGGTGCATCTGCATCTGCCATAACTTATGGTCACGCACTACAACCACGGTGTCATGCCCGAACGCGTCCGCCTCCATCACTTGGCGGATGCCTTCCCGGTTCGTACGCATGCCGCAGCCGATGAGCGAGATCGTGCCGGCAGGAAAATAATCACCGCCTTCCAGCCTGCCCTCGCCCTCAATACGCAAAATCGGGCGCACGCCCATATGGTGATAGCACACCTCGATAATATCCGTTTCCGGTGCACGTTGTGAGGAATTCATCTTGCAAATCACATGTCCGCGCGGAGTGGTAATACTCTGGTCCCGCGTGAAATAGAGGTTCATCAGCGGGTTTTGGATATACTGCGCCTCATAGCCGGTGTTATTGTCCGTGCAGCTAAGTTTGACCGTCGGTTGCAACAAGATGCAACGGATCAAATCGCCGCGACTCATCTCTCTTATCGTCTGCTCGCGGTATAATTCCGAAGCCTCGGCGTCCTCACCGGGGATAGCGGATATATCGTACCGCAGCACCTTCCCGACAAGTGCCCGCAGCGTATCTATTCCCGTCTCATTCAAAATCTCCTCTACGGTGTGTACACGGATGCCGTTCTTCTCCAAAAGGCGGATATACCCGCGGTGCTCCGCGGCGGCTTGCTCCACATCAAAATAGTGTTCAAAGAGCCCTGCCGAAGGGTGTATCACGCCATTAAAGAGTTCTGCACCGGGCGTGTGCATCAGTATCTCACCGGCATCACTCCATTCCGCCTGCGGGTACGCCATTTCGCCTTTCGGCGTCGGCTGACAGGACACCATGCACACCGTGCATAGTGTTGCCACTACGAAAAATAATTCTCTTTTCATAACACTCATGCCTTGAGCCATTCGTATTTGGCTACGGAATAAATAGGTAACAACGGTATCAGGATAGGCGTTTTCTTCACATACGCCTGATATTCGGGGTCATTGCCGTAGGCGGCGTTCTGACGCAACTCCAACCGGCGTGCGCCGCTGAACATCACAAACACGATGCCAGCGTACCCTATTCCTACTATCAGCCACTGCCACCAATTGAGCCCTGCGCCAATAGCGCTGAGCAACGCACCCGTCCAGATGATCACTTCGCCTAAGTAGTTCGGGCAGCGGACGATACGGTACAGACCGGTATCCACAAACCGCTTCGGGTTCTTTTTCTTGGCGGCACTCTTCTGCGCGTCGCTGATACTCTCTAACAAGATACCGCAAGCCACAACCGCCGCACCTATCCACGCCCACAACTCGCTGTCGTGCGGACCGTTCGCCAGCCGGAAAGCCACAGGGCTTACCTGCGCCACGTATAGCAGCGCGCAGAACAGCCAAATAATGATCATCACGCCGGCAGGTTTCTTCTCCGAATGTCCTTCGCCGTAGAGTATCTTACGGTACCCTACCGCCTTGCGCTCGCGCACCAACAGGTACGTTCCTAACCGCACGCCGAAGATGAACAGCAGCACTAACATCGCCACCGTCGGCACCGTGAGGTTCGCATGGTATAGCACACCCATCGTCACCGCCAGAGCGGCAATACCGTACCCGTAACCGAGACTGAAGAAAAATACAAAGTATTTCCACCCCACTGCGGAAACCGCCATCGCCACCGCAAAAAGAATCAATAAATCTGTCATAATTGTATTGTTTTTGTATTTATAAGGAAAGGATTAGTATTTATAGCAATGGTGTGTAATATATCGGAATATACCGGATTTGGTTTTCATCCATGCGGCTGTCTGAGGTATGTATTACGGTTGGCATTGTGATGAACTCTCCGAATTTACGCACACATTTTTGCAGGGAAGAAATGGTATATCCTGTGGAAGATTTGGCTTCAATAGGTACAATGTTATGGCGGGAAGTGACCGGTTCTTTGCGAATTAGAAAATCTATCTCCATTCTGCTTTCGGCATCTTCTTTATCCGCATTGGAATAGAAATACAACTTGTGCCCTGCTGCAACCAACATCTGCGCGACGATATTTTCAATCAACATGCCGGCATTCACCTCCAGTTTGTCTGTGAGCAGTTTGCGGTAGAGTTCCTCGCTTACAATCTGTTTTTCGTCAAACGCATGTGAGATGAGCAATCCCGTATCTGCCATGTAACATTTGAGGGTTGTACGCTCCATATTCAGTTTCAAACCGATATTGGGCGCCGTAGTGTTGTAGCAGCAGTTGACAATCTTCGCATCACTCAGCCACATGAATGCCGTTTCATAATCGCGCATTCTGGCATCTTTCTTCAACTCCGCCAAGCGGAACTTGCGTTCATTCCGTTGCAACTGCGCCGGTATCTCATCGAAGATACTCTCTACTTTCATGGCCAGCCGTCCGGCATATTTGCGAATGTCATTACGGTAGATAGCCAGGATGTCCCGTTTGATGGCGTCCACCTGTTCCAAGTCGCGCGTTTGCACATATTTTTCTACCGCTTGAGGCATACCGCCCACTATGAGGTACCTGCGGAACAAATCCATTGCCTCACGATGCAACTCTTTCAACGGCTTGCCGGTAGCAAACTGTTTCTCCAAGAACGACATCAAGGTCTCGTTCCCCATCGCCCATAGGAACTCCTCAAAATCCATCGGGTGCATCTCTATCGCCCGTTCTTCGGAAGGAATGACGATATTCTTCACATTGCTCTTGATGCTAATCAGCGAACCGGTTTCCAGATAGTCATATCGTCCGTCCGCTACCAGATATTTGATGGCGGCGCGGGCACGGGGGTAAAGTTGCACTTCGTCAAAGATAATAACAGACTGGCGTGGTACTAATTTGACATGGTAATGTTGTTCCAATAGTTCAAAAAACGTGTCCAGATCCTCCATGTAATCTACGAACCATCTCTTGACTTTTGTGCTTGCTTTGTTAAAGTCAATAAGGATATAAGAAGCGTATTCGTTTTTGGCGAACTCCTCTACGATGTAACTCTTACCGATGCGCCTTGCGCCTTCAATCAGAAGAGCTACTTCGCCTTTTCGATTGTTTTTCCAATCGAGTAATTGGCTGTAAATCTTACGTTTCATATTCTGATTACACGTTTTCAATATACGAATGATAGTGTTTCAATACACATTTTCGACGGATAGAAATGTATGTCTTAATACACATTTTCGAGGTTTGCGGCTGCAAAATTACAAATAAATAATGATATATGCAAGTATTTTACCATTTATTCCATATTTTCTGCGCACTTTTTAAGCCCTCATATCTTTTTTTGCTCTGACATGTTAATTTTTAGTATGTCTCTACTGTCTCATTTTTTCACATTGCACTTTTTGCATTTTCTGCACTTTCGCTCTTCAAAGTGCAAATAGTGCAAATAGTGCAATGTTATTTTTTGTCACCTTTGCCATACTGAATTTTCTTTCTTTTCTTATCCCGAATCAGATTCGGGCTCGCGCCAATCGTTATAGATTCTTATATATTCTTAGTCATCCGTTATCCATTGCCGAGGGTATCTCGGTAGTATCTGCTACCCGTTCCCTACTCCTTCTTCAGTTTGGTCAATCCCACATAGGCTAACAGGACGAGATTCATCACCAGCGCGTAGATGATTGCCGGAACGGCGATGAGTTCGTTGTTGAAGATCAGCGGACTGCAGGCGATGGTGATTGCCTGCGCGGCGTTCTGCATGCCTATCTCAATGACCAGCGTGCGGCGTTCTCTACCGCTCAGACGGAACAGCCATGCCAGCAACGCGCCGCAGCCCGTCGTGGCAAGGATCAGAACCGTCATCATCAGTCCCAGCGAACCGAACTCGGCGACGATGGTCTGCCTGTGCTGGAGGAAGAACACGGTCACTAACAGCACCAACGCCGGCATGGCGATGCGCTTGAGGACGGAGTGTATCTTCGCCGCCGTCTCCGGGCGATAGAGGTTCACGATAAATCCCACAGAGATAGGCACAACCATCAGCACGATATTCTGTATCAGCAGTTTGCCGACAGGCAGATGGATATTCACCGCCTCCCCTACTCCGGCAGTCACCCACGCCATGATGAGCGGCAGGGTGAAGAGCGTGAGGATACTGCTGCATGCCGTCAGCGTCACCGACAGCGCCACATCGCCTCTCGCCAGCATTGAGAACACATTGCTCGAACTCCCGCCCGGACTGCACGCCACCAGCATGATACCGATGATGAACAGCGGCGAAAGTGCAAAGTCAGAATTCGTAATTTGTAATTCGTAATTCGTAATTAGAATCAGCCCCCACGCAATGAGCGGCAGCAGGATTATCTGTCCGACCAGCCCGATAATCACCGGCTTCGGGCGTTCAGTTATCAGTCTGAAGTCGGCAGGCTTGAGCACCAAGCCCAAGTCAAACATCAGAATAGTTAATATCGGCAGTACGATAAAAATAGTGTTCATTGTTTCTGTATATTAGGTACACTATCCCTATTTATGATTATGTAAGCAGGGCATGGACTAAATTAGCCAATCAAGGTAATTGTCGGGAGTGACTATTGCTGTTTCTTTGCTGTCATAGGCTTTCAGGATTTTGAAATCTGCAAACTTTTTAATGGAATTACGGTATATGTTAATCCTCTTGTTCCGTTGTGTTCGCCGTTCGCGAATCGCGAACACTTAGGCGATTGCGTATTTGTAGTTGTATTTATTTTCCCTCCATATAGATGTCAAAAAAGACCTAAAATCTATCACCTAAAAAGCAACTTTTTTTCATTTTTTTCAATTCGAGTGCAAAGATACGATGCGGGGGATTAAGGCGTGCTGTTATAATAGTCCTGCCATATAAACTGGCACCAACATAGTGTCTCCGTCCTTGCGGAGATCTTTCGTATATAACAAGTACCTATTACTAATTCTTGATGAATATTTTTCACAAAATGCGTCCAATGATGCGTGCGTTTTATATCCAGATGATTTTACTTCAACCGGACAAATTTTCTTCCCACGAGACAACATAAAATCAATCTCATAGTTATGCTTTTTGTCTTTCGGAAATGTGTAATAGAACAACTCATTCCCAGCTGCAGTAAGCATCTGTGCAATAAGATTTTCGTATATATAACCAAGATTTGCTTCTAGTTTGTCGCTCAACAGTTTATCATAGATAACATTTTCCGTGTATTCTTTATCCCAGAAGCAGAGCGTTACAAATAGCCCTGTATCAGCTACAAACATTTTATATCGTTCCGGATCTTTATTCAAGGACATACCTACATTGGGGTCTGTACAATGATAACTGAATAACACTGTCTTACTTTGTTCCAAATCTTGCAGCAATTCATTCATCTTTGTTTCAGTCTGTCGGCCAATAACAGTATATGGCTGGTAACGCGACTCATTATTGCTTAATTGCGCAGGGATGTTCTTGAATAGGCGTTCTGCATTCCCGCTGGCATCTAATTTCTGGAAATCATCCAGATATAATTGGATTATATTGCGTTTTGTCTTATCTACCAGGCTCAAATTATTCGTGTCAAGAAAAGTGTTTACTGCCTGAGGCATTCCACCAACAAGCATGTATAATCGCAGCTCACGCATTTGCTTGCGAGTGACTCCGTCTCCTATAGACATACGGGCATCAAACTGTTGTTTCAGTAGCGGAATGGTTGCTGTATCCCCCAATGCCCAACGGAACTCTTCATAGTCCATTGGCAACATCGCAATACGATTTTCCTCACTCGGAATAGTAATCTTTTGGGTGTTCTTTTTGATACTGATGAGTGATCCTGTCTCTATATAGTCATACCGTCCGTCTTTGACAAGGTATTTGATTGCCTGACGCGCACGGGGACAATTCTGTACTTCATCAAAAATGATTACGGATTTACGAGTGTGGAGTGTTACATTATAATGTTGCTGCAACCTTACAAATATCCGATCCAGATTCATTAAATTATTCCATAAATCCAATATCTCTTGATCTGCTTCGTTGAAATCAATGAGTATATACGATTCGTACTCTTGCCGTGCGAACAACTCTACAATTGTTGACTTGCCTACGCGGCGCGCACCCTCCACCAAAATGGCAGTACTACCATTTGCTGTCTGCTTCCACTCTAACAATTGCTGATAAATCTTGCGCTTAAATACTTGTTCCATATACTCATCTTAAAAAACGCTGCAAAGATACGAAAAATTTTCCTATCCCGCAAATTTTAGAAGCAGAAACTTGCACTATCCCGCAAATTTTTCCAATTTTAGCGGTTCTCTAATATTTTAAAGCAATAAATACACTCCATATTATATACTAAATAAGCAACAGGAATAGGTCTCATGAGCACTATCCCGCAAATTTTTGGAGCCAAAACATGCACTATCCCCAAAATGTTTCGAGGCAAGATATGCACTGAGCGTAAAATTGGTAGGAGCGAAATATACTCTGAGCGTAAAATTTGCTTCATGTCCCTTTGTTGGACATCCAACCTAATGAACGATGTTTTGAACCCGAATTGGATTCGGGACTAATGGACGAAGGGCGCCGATTACTAATCGGCAAAATGAACAAAGCGACCAGACTGATAGTTTGGATAATACGAAGAAAATAGAAACGCGAGCCTGACAACTCGCGCACATACAAAGAGAAGATGACAGATTTATATATAAATATAAGGCGGATCCTTTCTTTCACATGCTTCTTTTACACCAAATATCACTTCATTGTTCAAGATTCGACCACTGTAGCCCGCTGCCTTTAATAATAGAATGCAGCAAAGTTTATGCAATCTTAACGCAATCGAAAACATATCCCACTGTTGCTCTGGAAGCTCTTTCTTAATATCAGACAGATGACCATGGAAAGTCGGATTTCGTTTTTTTATAGCTTCTTTATCACCTTTCGTTAAATTGTACCCTGCACTTTCAAAACACTTAGACAACTTATCTTGATTGGCACAACTATTTAGATTATTCTCTATTCGAAGAGTGTATATTCTTTTGGCATCGTCTGGCAATTCTATTATACTATTTAATGCTTCTAAAAGAATAGGCTTAACTTTGTTGTCGTACTCCTGCTTTTCCATAGGTGGATTAATTACTTCTTGAGTGCCATCTATCAATGCAGATGTTATAGTCTCCAAAGCAACATGGAAAAATGGAGGTTGGTAGATCATATTCAGAAGCCCACCTTCCAATAACATAGATGCAGAAATCGCCAAATCATTATGACTATATAATAAGTTCACTAATCCATCCAAAACTTTAGCTTCTACCGGTTTGTTATCATAATAAATATTGGGGTCATCGGCACTCTCTTTTACTATCTCTTGCGCATACTTTTGGTATTCATATCTACCCAACATATTGTAAATATCATCCCATTTACTATTTACTATACGATAGTTACAATATTTCGTTTTTTCTATAGAGCCAAATATAATACTTCTTATTGATTCAAAATCCTTGTCGTCACTGGCTATTTGAAAATGATAATCCCCGCACGTATATCCTATAATCATGCCTATTGACGTCGTTATCGCAAAAACTCGTTTATACATTTCTTCCGAATCCATCTTGCTTCCTGACTGAATAACCATATAGTATTCTTCCTTACGTCTTGTCACAAAAACATGCATATCGCGATTTCCAAGTCTTGGTTTAAGATATGCAGAAATCGCAAGTGAACCTTTGTCATCAACATAATTCATCGCCCCAATTTGCAAAAACCACAGATAAGACTTTACAGGATAAACATATCGCCAATAATAGTTAGATTTATTGCCGACAGAGCCGTAGTCTAGCCTATTAATTTTAATATCCAAATCTATAGGTTTATCTGGGGAAATTTCGAAATCTCCATCATATACAGAATAGCCACTGGGGATTATAAATGTATCATCGCCATTTTGCAGTTGAATTTCAGGAAGCACACCTGAAAAGTCAATCAATGGATCATTAACATATTGACTCTGAAAACATAGATGAAGTTTATGGTCTTTCCCTAAATGTAGGGTGTTGGTTGTAGGAATATAACTTAATCCCTTCACTTGGCTATTTCTCAGGTGAAGTATCTTGTCTATGAATTCCCATAACAAGCGAACCTTAAATTGTTGACAATCATTCATATATGTCCTTAGGTCCATATTCAAATTTTGTAAGCACAATTTTGTTATTTTGCCAATATTCGGTTATTTCATCTATTTCTGCTAATTAACAGAAGCTATAAACTCATTGGATATTTGATTAAAATGTATCCAATCTTGTTCTATATCATATGTTTCGCATATATCCCTATACAATTCATCTAATTTTGTCTTATCTGTTATCATTGCCCCTTGCTTTACATTGTACAAGAAGCCCATATCCTCAAATCTACAATCCGGCAAGACAAATGGCAAAACGGTTTTATTGTCTAATGCCCAAGCTGCACCCATTTCATTAAGACAAACTTCGCTTTCTTTGTAATTGTTAGAAATCATCAGCAAAATAAAATCACACTCTTTCATATTACGGACAATCTCTTTGCGAAAATCTTTTCCTGTTTTTATCGCCGAATGATCAAGCGTACAGAAAATATTATTGGGATGTAAAGAGCATCCTGCTAATAAAATGTCTTTTCTAAACTGTTGAATTATTTTTTCATCTTTTGACGAATGACTAATAAAGATTTTTCTCGCTGTATGTGGGTATAGTGTATCTAATATTCTTATCGTTGTTCTCAAATCACCAAAACTATAGGCATTTATACGTTTGTTATGAACAATATGAGCCAATGCATATTCTTGAATATCGTAAATGCGGGGATGGGATAAACGTATATATGGATTTAATTCTCCCACGACTTGAACGAGCGCAGACGTATTAGGCCCTAAAGGAGAATTATAATCAATCTTTATGCGTTGGAGAATCTCCAATGCCTCGTCTATCAAGTCTCGTATTATGCCGTTATTATTCATCATCTTTTCTTCTGATTTATAATTCTATTGATATGTTTCTGTATTACACATACGCCACGTAGTCAATATTCAAATAATAGTTTTCTACTTACTGTTACTACCCCAAATTATAATCCAAAAACATCCATTAATTTATCTAAAACAGGTTTAAAATTAGCATAATCAGCATCATCAAAGGTCAAATAATGCGCTTCTATATGATTTTTTATAGCCTCCGTTGCCTTCCCCTTATTATTACATCTAAAATCTTTATGAGTATCCATCTTATGATAATACTCTACAACCGACTGATATGCATGTTGGGCAAATAGATCTTCTACCATGTAACTATCTTTAGAAGATATATCTTTGCAATTAGTATCATATACAACACTATAATCGTCTTGATAAAAAATTGGAATTACTTTCGTTTCTTTATCTGCGATTTCTTTGATACCTTTCCACCCGTCAAGTCCTCCTTTATCGTAATCAAAGATAAATACTAGCTTCTCAATACATGGCAAACTTTCTTTCAATACATCGTCAAACAACGCTTTACAATTACCCGCACTTCCGGCATGAATAAATGCCAACTTATTTAGATTATTGTATTTCGCATCCATTCTGCCAAATACTTCAATAGCATGCTTTAAGTATTTGACATCAAACTTTCCCTCTGTCACTACAATGTTTTTAGCAGACAAAACAAATGCGCCATCTATATAATTGATTTCTCCGCCAGATAAATCACGAATTAGTTGCAAGCGCTTTGAGTTGATTATTCCTCCATTCGCTATATGTCGCACATTTTCCATAGACACATGCCCAATTAAACTTGGTGAATGTGTTGTCAATAGACTGAAACGATTATCCGTGTTTATAAGATTCAACAATTCCTGTTTTCGGCTTATATGCACATGTGAATCCGGTTCATCAAACATACATAGACTTTCATTGGTGGCAAGAAGATGCATAATAGTATTTACTATTATCATTTTCTTCTCTCCCTCACTTAAATCTTCAACGGACACATTTCCAAATTGAATAATGATTCTTGAGATGACCCGACTATCTGCACTTGTTGTGCATTTATATAAATAATAGAATAATGTACTCGCCTGATCTATAAAAGAAATATCATTTATAGTCTCACGAAATGTTTCTATATTATATTCAGAACGTTCTTTCAGTTTTTCCACAAATGCCTCTACATCCGTTCCTTCCCATTTGCGAAGATTGGTGTTATTATACAAAAATGATATTTTACAATTTCGTCCTTGCAATATAGAATTGACAAACGCGACTACATCTACGTCTTCTGAATATAATAGCGTTAACAATGAAATATTCCATTCCTGCCTATCTATATAGAGCATAAATGGAGGAGCGAACCCTGGTACTGCTGTGATTCGACTACAATGTTTGTCATAAATAGGTTTGTAAAACTTTTCCCATAATCGCCTGTCTTCTCCACTATAAGAAGCAATAATATTTTTGGGAAGCATATCCAATGTTAACTTTCTACCATCATATGAAATGCCATCGTTAATTTCATAAAACTCTCCATGTAATATATATTGAATCGTATATGAAAACTCGCATGGATATTTTTTAATACCATTAGTCAGCGTCGCGATATGATATAGACTATAAAAAATCGCACTAATGGCTTCTAACACATTACTTTTCCCTGAGCCGTTAAGACCTATTAAACAACAATAATTCTTTGTTTCGGAAAAATCGACATAGAAATCAGATAAGTTTTTATATCTACTCCTTATATACAAAGAATAGATTTGAAAATTATCTGAATTGATGGTATAATCAAACGAAAGCGTGAGAGGTTCATCAATATTACCCATTTGATAATCACAATCGGTTACAATGTGATTTTCTTCTAAGTACCGATTTATATAAGCACAATTATTAGGAGTGCGTTTTTGGCACCCCAAGCCCTCAACAAGCTCTCTTTTCCTTATCGTTACAGGCTTCTTTGTGGTTTGAATTGATTTTACTATATTATCTAGCTCTTCTCGTTCCATAACATTCATTCAAATATGGTTTGTTCAAATTGCTGTGCTGCCTGTTTTCTACGTTCTTTTGCTTGTTCTATCATCGTCTTTTGTTTCTCGCGCAACAAGGTAATATGCTCTACAATCTCATTTTGTAGATCCAGCGGCGGAAGCGGAATTTGAATGTTCCTAAATGTATCTTCTGAGATACGTGGCATTCTTGCTCCACTCATTGCATCTACAATTTGTTTTTGTACGATGTATGAAGCAAGCACATACTTGAAATAATTAGTATTGATATTGTCTTTTATATCAAACACAAAGAACTCGGACGAACAAATTATTTCTTCCGGTTGCTCACTATCGTTATACCAATATTTGTTAAGATATGGGCGTAACTTACCATATATAAAATACTTTGTCGGCACTTTAATGGTCTGGCTCTTAATCTCCTTGCCTTTCACAATTGGAGCATCAACTACTCGCCCTGTCTCTTTTTCGACATTCTCCATGCCGATATATCTGTATTCTTGCGTCGGAGTTTTTTGTGTTTCTATGCGCAATGACACTCCGTTTTCGTTAGACAGGAAATTATTTATACATGTACTTAATGTAACGAGTTGATATTTTGAGTGAATGTTGCTACTTGAAAGCAAAAACAAGGGATCCCATCTACTAATATCTTTATAGTGCACAAAACTTAAAAGAGAATCATTCTGATTTAATTCGATATTGGTTCCTAACATATTATGCAAGTACTCTTCAATTTCAGCATCTATTCCATGTGCTGTAGATGTGCAAATGATTGCTTGCTCAATATAAGTATTATATGCAGCAATTATCGCATTCTGTTCTTCCATAGAAGGAAGAGGAATTTGCAAGCCAAGAAAAGCATCAATATCTATGCGCTGGCGATTAGTAGTTCCACGGCTGCAACTTTGAGCATATCGCACGAATTGACGAGTAGATGATAGTAAATATAAATAGGTGGGATTTGTTCTTTCCGTATCTACATCAAATAACGGGAAATCACCAGTAACTATTGCATTGTCCAATTCTTTAGAAACGATGCCAAATGCTCCATTCCGCGCATCTATTTTGGACATTATAAATTGTCCTTCTTTTGCAAGATATTGTTTCTTCGTTCCAATTTCTTTGCCCAATTTCTTATCACGCAAAACTGCTCCACCACCATTCGTTTTAAGGGTTACTTGCGTATAGAGAATGTCATCCTTAATAGTTACAAGCTCTGAACTACGATGGATAAGGTCTCCAATCCTCACAAATGAATAACGCTTCGTGAAGCCGAGATCTCTATTCAGCAAATGAGCCACACTCCAATTTATAAGAGATTGGAATGTCACAAAATGAATATGTTTATATTGGCTATCCATGCTTATTCAGTTTGTTACTCTTTTGTATCAAGCACGCGCTTCACATTACCATTCTCATCCACATAGTAATGCACTTGTTTGAATATAGATTCCCACAAATGATTTTCTTTTCGGTATGCGGTATATTCGGGTTCCAAGTCTTCCAACTCATTTTCAATAGGAGCACCGGTAGTACTGATACCCGCTTTCTGAACCTCTGCAATCGGAATCTCATAATCAAAGCGCTGCTTAACCAGTTTCTTTGCCTCCGTTTCTATTGTAGCAAGAATGGTCTTTTGACGTGCTTGGAGTTCCTTTTTCTCTTCTTTGGAAACAGCCTCTTTGCCTCGTTTTGCAAGTTTATCCGAAATCTCTTTCAACTCTTGCTTGTATGGTTTTTCGGCTTCAATCTGTGCGGCAGTAGTAACGGCTTTGTATTGCGATTCTTCTTCCTCTGTGAATTTCTTTAAGAACAGCAATGACGGTTTAACCGTTGCACCGGAAGCCATAAAGACATCTTGAGGGATAGAAACAACAAGCAAAAGTTTGGCTTTGCTTTCTACGAAATCACGAATCTTTTGTAAATTGGTATTATTCAGCACTCCTTCCGGAAGAACTATACCCATACGTCCACCCGGTTTTAACAAATTAAGACAACGCTCAATGAAGAGGACTTCAGTGAGACCACTCATTTTGCCTGTTTCGTACAGACTTAGCAACGAATCGCCGATATGGTCGTTAACCTGTTTGAGGGCTTCTTCGTAAGCTGCGCCATACCGATTTTTGTATGCTTCAATTTTTGCTTGGTCTGTAAACTTGTCTGCATCTGTGATTTTTAACTCTTTATCTAAATGCGCACCAAAAGGCGGATTAGTAAGAATCACATCAAACCTATTCTCAAAGATACCATTCACATTCAGCAATCCGTCATGGTGATGCACGCCACCATGTCCGTCTCCGTGCATAATCATATTCATTTTGGCTGTACGTGCCATACGCGGATTGGCATCTGTGCCATAGATACAATCGAAAGAAAGCGAACGCAAACGACCATTGGCATTATTGATATCCAACTCATGATTCAATTTGCTGAACACATCAGATACTTTGGCATCCACTTCTTCTTTCTGTGCTTCGGAAAGTTGTTCGTAAGCCTCTGTGTAGAATTGCTTTTTGATTAACTCTTTCTGCTTTTCAATATCTTCTTCAATCTTAGCGCGGACATATTCAAACGCATTGATAAGGAAACCGCCACTACCACAGCAAGGATCACAAACATACTCGCCTTCTTGCGGATCAAGTACCTTTACCATGAACTCCACGATGGTACGTGGTGTAAAGAACTGTCCCAACTCGCCACGGAATGTACGACCAAGGAATTTCTCAAATGCGATACCTTTCACATCATCCGAAGTGGTGGATAGGTTGTATATCTCCAATTCCTTTACAATCTGCTCAAAACTATTCTCACGGATTTTGATGATGTCGCTTGGCTCAAACAAATGGTCATTAGCAAACTCTTGCTTCGTCAAATCAAACAAATGCTGATAGAACGGCTTGGCGTCCTTAATTTGCATTTCTTTGTTGTACTCATCCCGGTTCTTCTTTAGCGTATTAAAACGCTCTGCGGAGAAAATCTGTCCATCCTCATTACTGCGTTCGTATCTAATCTTGATAAACAGAATTTTGCTGATCTCATCAAAAGCCGCTTCCGGAGACAGTTTGTCGTTATTGCGGATAATGCTATGGCATCTGAATAGCAGTTTTGAAAACTCCTCACGTGTAAATGCTTTTGTCTGGTTCAGAAGTTTTTCTATCTCTTTCTGACTTTTCGCCTTTTCTGCATTTGGAATATCTGCAATCTCCTCTAATTGCTTCGGAATTTCACCTTTTCGGACACGGAAAATACGCGTTTCCTTCAGATTGGTAGTTACAAAGAAGTCCGCTCCCGCCCATGCTGCATAGTTGTATCCTTGATAGTAATCTTCTTGATGAATAGTAACCGATTCTGCCTTACACTCTACAACAATAAGAGCACTCTTGCTTTTCTGTTTATCTTCTTTACTGCGCCAAATGACAATATCTGCCCTTGCAGCACCTTGTCCGCGCTGTGCATTGTTGACCAGCAACTCTTGTGCCATCTGGTCAAGACTATAGCCGTAACTATCCACCAAACGGCAGATGAACTTCTGACGTACTTGCTCTTCTGGTTTATTCACCAACCACTTATCTTTCAGCGGCGCGAAGATCTCATGATTGTTATTTCTTGTTTCTATATCCATATTTACTACATTTTCTCGATTTTGTTGCGAAGTTCTGTTAATTTCACTCCATTGTATGTGAACCAAAGTGTACCTTGCACGGGGTGATTAAAGCCTTTGATTTGTTGTGCCAAGGCAGACAGAGAGGTTGTTTGACCATTCCACTCAATACGACGGTCATCTATCACTACCGGTTGGATGGAACTATCTTCGATAAATACTACTTTCTCACCTTTCTTAATACCACACATAGAGAAACGGAACGGACCACGCTTGGCATTCTCCTGTACTTCTTTGGCAATCTCCTCATCAATTACCTCATGACCTTCCGGCGTGAGGCGTTTGAGGCATTCCGTAGTACCACTAATCTTGGCGATGCTTTCCAAGATAGAATAGGCTTCCTCGGCAGACATTGCATAGAACTCTTTAACACGTTTCTTTCCGTCAAAGGTTTCAATGGTACGTAGATCCGGATTGAGGTTGTCTATCAGTTTATGCAACTCCATATCGGTCAGTTCGCTTTTGACCTCATATATCGCATAGACGCGGAAAGCAAACGGAATAGTCTCACTCCTGTTCAGTTGGCGCAGACGTTTCTCTATATCGTGCGCATAGCCGATCTTGACGTACTCTTTGAAGGATGGATTGGTAAGGATGTAAATTACTCCTTTGTGTTCTTTAGTCATATATCTTCGTGTTTCTCTATTTGCTTTGCACGCAAAATGCGTTGCAAAGTTACAACTTTTTTCTGAGATATGCAAGAGGGAGGGCAATTTTTTGAAAAACGGGACGGAATCAGTTAAATTAGCATTGTTTCTCGAACGCATCTCGTTCGCATCCTGTACGTCTTTGGTGGATATATGATATTCCCCTTCTCCGCCGCCTCGTTTTAGTAAATTTCCGATAGCGTGTAAAAGGCGAATAAGAAGCACATAAGGGGCATGTAAGGGGTGCTTCGGAGGCATCCTAGACTTTGTTATTTGCAATATGCTATAATCATTTATATTTCAAGCATTTACAAAGAACGCAAAAAGCAGCAAAAAATGCTGTTTTTGCCATTTCATTTTACCATTTTGCCATTGGGTCGTTCTTTGCTTTTCCTCAGGACATGATCCCGTGATGGTCGGGCTCTTGAACCTGACTTTTCTTTTGGGGTCCCCGGAGTAAACCAAGCCGGAGGCTGTTTGCTATGGGGAGAGCGTAGAGCAAGGCGAGTTTCCATCGAGCGACGTGGTCGCGAGGCGTAACGAGCCTTAGCTTAAGGCGGACCATCACGGGACCATCTGCCGGGAACGACTTAACCGCGACGCGGGGAAAACCCTTTCGGATAACAGGTTCAATCGTCAAATAAACTCATAAACTTAAAATTTAATATTATTGGTGTTACATAAGGTGGTGGTACGTGTTACGTAACACCTTTACGTAACACC
>Ga0256405_10004852_pt1 | contig 24363 bp, 23 predicted proteins | sample RumenRJG_02DNA_FD_189096 | JGI IMG/M metagenome (GOLD analysis project Ga0256405, IMG submission 189096) | Bovine rumen microbial communities from Lethbridge, Alberta, Canada - RJG_02 | ecosystem: Host-associated > Mammals > Digestive system > Stomach > Rumen | place: Canada: Alberta... | reverse complement strand
CCAGCCCCAGAAAGTTGAAGTCGGGAAAGGCAGTTTCAAGGCCTCCGGAGCCACCTTCAACTGCGATCCCGCCCTGGACAGGAACACTCTCGACCTCATAAGGGTATTCTCCTCCCGGCTTTCCCTTCTTGCCGGAAGGAACAATTCCTTCGCCACCCCAGTCGGCCTGGACCGGGCCCTTTCCAGGAACCAGGTGAAAGGATTCATTTTCCTGCTGGATTCCTCACTCCAGAACGAGGCCTACACCATCCATGTCACACCGAAGAACGCTGTCGTGAAGGCCAGCGGCTACAATGGTTTCCTTTACGCGATCCAGACCCTCAAGCAGTTGCTTCCGGACGGGATCTTCACCGGTGAGAAGGCTTCCGGCAAGGTAACCATCCCGTGCTGTTCCATCCAGGACAGCCCCAGGTTCGCCTATCGCGGACTGATGCTCGACTGCGCAAGGCATTTCTATTCGGTCGAAGAGGTCAAAAAGTTCCTTGACGTGGCCGCCATGTACAAGATCAACCGTTTCCACTGGCATCTTACCGAAGACCAGGGCTGGAGGATCGAGATAAAGAAATATCCCCTACTTACCGAAATCGGAGCATTCCGCAGCGGCACCCAGCAGACCTACGACAGAAGGCAGAACGACGGCATCCGCTACGGAGGCTACTACACCCAGGACCAGATCAGGGACATCGTCGCCTATGCCGGGAAACTCGGCATCACCGTCATCCCCGAACTCGACCTTCCGGGCCACATGCTCGCAGCCATGGCTTCATACCCCTGGCTCGGCTGCACCGGAGGCCCTTACGAAGTATGGACGAAATGGGGCGTGTCCGACCAGGTGCTCTGCGTAGGCAAGGAAAGCACCTTTGAGTTCCTCTTCAACGTCCTTGACGAGATCTGCGAACTCTTCCCCAGCGAATATCTCCATATCGGCGGTGACGAATGCCCTAAGAAAGAATGGGCGAAATGCCCCGTCTGCCAGGCAAAGATAGCTGAACTCGGCATCAAGGACGGAGACGGAGCCACCAAGGAGCAGAGGCTTCAGAATTATGTCACCAAGAGGGTGCAGGATTATCTGGAGACCAAGGGCAGGAAGATCATCGGCTGGGACGAAATCCTCGAAGGGGATCTCGCCGAAGGTGCCACGGTGATGTCCTGGAGGGGCACGAAGGGCGGAATCCAGGCCGCCGGAATGGGATTCGACGTAATCATGTCGCCCACTGACTATTGCTACCTCGACTACAAGCAGGGAGAGAACGACAGGGAGACCTTCGTCGGTGCAGGATATGCCCGCTCTAAATTCTACGATGCGGAAAACCTTTACAACTACGAACCCCTGGACGGCTTCGACGCCGGGACCACCGCACATATAACAGGAGTCCAGGCCAACATGTGGACCGAATATATCCGCAATGACAAGGAACTCTTCTATATGCTGATCCCCCGTCTCCAGGCGCTGAGCGAAGTGCAGTGGTGCGAGCCGGCCAACAAGGATTACGGCCGCTTCACCGGAAAGCTAGGAAAGCATCTGAAGCTGATGGAGAAACTGGGCTATAATTACAGACCGCTGTAAGGCCCGGCCATCGACACATACATAAATGATTGACGCCCTCGTGATTCTCATCAGGAGGGCGTCGCAATTCTAACCTAAAACTTAACCTATGAAAAAACTATTCGATTGAAATTATTGCAAGTACCATGCCAATAATTTGCAATCAAAAGATTTTTCTGGCCGGTTTTACTCTTTTAATGTCCTATTTATCAAGCATTATCTTCTTGATAACTACATCGCTCACAGGACGGTCCCGTCCGTCGGTGGCAACTTTAGCGATCCTGTCAATCACGTCAAGGCCTTCAATCGTTTCTCCGTACACCGTGTAGGCTCCGTCGAGCTGAGCGCAGGCGTTCTCATCCTGGACGAGATAGAACTGGGATCCGGAAGACTCCTTCATGGGATTGGCGGCATCACCCCTTCGGGCGGCTGCGAGAGCCCCCTTCTTGTGTCTGTATTCAGGAATGAACTCGGCAGGGACCGTGTATCCGGGACCGCCTTGGCCATATTTGGCGATTCCTTCGGGCGACTTGTCGCGAGTATTGGGATCTCCGCCCTGGATCATGAATCCATCGATGACGCGGTGGAAAAGGAGACCGTCATAGTAGCCCGACAAGGCAAGCTTCTCGAAATTGTCGCGATGCTTAGGGGTCTTGGAATACAGTTTCACCTTGATTGTGCCCATGTTCGTAACAATGTCGAATACAGGCTCTTCTGGAAGTGTCTTCATGATTTCTTCTGCTTTTTTCTGTTTATCTGCAGCAAGTGCGGCGATGGAATCCTGCTCCGCCTTCAGGGCCGCATCCGCTGCTGCGGCATCGGCTTTCTTTGAACGGCCGCCGCAGCCGGCCGCGATGGCTGCCAACACGATGCAGCCTGCGGCAAGGATGATTTTGTGTTTCATAATGGTACAAATTTAATTATTTTTGTGGATATGAACCTGAAATCGCTGGCAAAAGATACCGCCCTGTACGGACTCAGCAGCATAGTGGGGAGATTCCTCAACTATCTGCTCGTACCCTTGTACACCTACTATATTGCCGCCGAAAGCGGCGGCTACGGCATAGTTACGAACCTTTACGCCTACACGGCCCTGCTGCTGGCCCTTCTGACGTTCGGAATGGAAACCACGCTTTTCCGTTTCAGCAACAAGGACGGAGAGGACGACAGAATGGTTTACAGCACAACCCTCCGCCTCGTCGGAGGTGTCTGCCTGGTCTTCATCGCCCTGGTCCTCGGCCTTCTGCGTCCGCTCTCCGGTGCCCTTGGCTATTCCGCGCACCCCGAATACATAGGCTGCATGGCGGTAATAGTGGCCCAGGACGCCTTCCAGGCAATCATGTTCAGCCGCCTGAGGCAACAGGGCAGGCCCCTGAGGTTCGTCTCGCTGAAATTCGCCTTCATAATCCCCAACGTCATCCTTAACGTGGTGTGCTTCGTCCTGCTGCCGAAACTTTTCACTTCCATGCCTTCCCTGGAGACTGCGTGGCTGAGGTTCGACTATGGCGTAGGGTTTATCTTCTTCATCAACCTTATCTGCACCACCGCGGTATCCCTTTTGTTCATTCCTGAGATCAAGGGCATGTTCCATGGCTGGGACGGACGGCTGGCCAGGCGCATGCTTTCCTACACCTGGCCCCTGCTCCTTCTCGGCATAGTGGGAATCCTCAACCAGGTGGCAGACAAAATCCTGTACCCCTGGCTCGTGCCGGGAGAAGAAGGGAAGGTCCAGCTAGGCATCTACGGGGCCTGCGCCAAGATCGCCCTAATAATGTCCGTGCTGACACAGGCGTTCCGCTATGCCTACGAGCCCATAGTGTTCAACGGCAGCAGGGACAAGAACAGTCCCGAAACCTTGAGGGACGGAATGAAGTATTTCGTGATTTTCACCCTCCTGGCCTTCCTGGGAGTTATGTTCTTCCTCCCCCTGCTCCGTTACCTTGCCGGCAGCGGAGATTACTGGGAAGGACTCAAGGTGGTTCCGATAGTGATGATGGCCGAAATCTTCATGGGCATCTATTTCAACCTCTCGTTCTGGTACAAACTGAGCGACAAAACCGTCTGGGGCGCCGTCATGAGCGCTGTCAGCGCGGCGGTGATGATAGGGGTGAACGTGGCCTTCGTCCCCCGCTTCGGCTACATTGCCTGCGCCTGGGGAGGATTTGCCGGATACGGCACAGCAATGCTTATGAGTTATTTCATCGGCCAGAAGAAGTATCCGATTCCCTACGACATGAAGAGCCTTCTGGCTGCCTTTGCCCTGGCCCTTTCGCTTTACGCCCTTTCGGTGGCGGCAAGCAGGGCGATGGGACTCTCCCCGGACTCCCCCCTCGGCTGGAAAACGGCGGCCTGGATGGGAATGAACCTGATTCTTCTCGGAATTTACTGCTTGTTTATTTGGAAATCACTATCTTTACGACCGGTTAGCAAGAAGTAGCGTATTGTGCAGATGGTTGAACATCTTTATAAATACGAGGGGAAGTTCTACCCTGAAGCGGGGGGAGCCATCGACGGCCTCTCCCTTGTCTACCACACCTCTCCCGGAGAGTGCGGCGGCCGCAAGGTGGTCTGGATCTGCCACGCGCTGACCGCCAATTCCGACCCTGAGGACTGGTGGGGCTCCCTGGTGGGCCCCGGGAAACTGATCGACACAGGGAAGTATTTCGTCGTCTGCGTCAATATGATCGGCTCCTGCTACGGATCCACAGGTCCTTCCAGCATCAACCCCGCGACAGGGAAACCGTATTTCCTGGATTTCCCGAGAATCACGGTACGCGACATAGCAAGGACCCTCGACCTTGTGAGGGAGCATCTCGGAATAGGAACCATCGATTTCATCCTGGGCTCGAGCATCGGGGGATTCCAGGCCATAGAATACTGCATCATGTTCCCCGACAAGGTGAAGAATGCCCTGTTCATGGCCACTACGGCACGTATCAGTCCCTGGATGACAGCCTTCGAGGAGACCCAGAGAATGGCCGTGGAAGCGGATCCCACCTTCTTCGAGCAGAAAGACCTGGACGGAGGCAAGACCGGAATGAAATGCGCCCGGGCAATCGGGCTGATTTCCTATCGCAGCTATGAGGGATACAACAAGACCCAGCTGGAAGCCGGAGCGGACACCATCTTTCCTTCGAGGGCCGGCTCCTACCAGAGATATCAGGGAGAGAAACTTGCCAGGAGGTTCGACGCATATTCCTACTGGTACCTTTCCCACAGCGTTGACAGCCAGAATGTTGGAAGGGGACGCGGAGGAGTAGAGGCCGCCCTCGGAAGGATAAAGGCCAGGATCACGGTCGTGGCCATCGATTCCGACCTCATCTTCCCTCCCGAAGAGGTCGGGATGATGTCAAAGGCCCTTGCGGTCCCCTTGAAAACGATTTCCTCAAAATTCGGCCATGACGGCTTCCTCCTTGAGACAGAACAGATAACAGCTATCCTGCAGCCCATCCTTAACGAACTTTAACACACCATGCAAGTACTGAAATTCGGGGGCACTTCCCTCCTTGACGCGGAAAACATCCTGAAAGCGAGCGACATCATCGCAAAAGCAGTGGAACGCGACCGCACCATAGTCGTCGCATCGGCCATCGGCGGATGCACTGACTCCCTAATCGAGGTCGGCAACATGGCCGCAGCCCATGACGGCTCTTTTTCAGACATCCTGGACAAAATCAGGGCAAGGCACCACAAGATAATCCGCAGCCTGCTTCCCATCGAGAAGCATGAGGAATCCCTGGAGGCCTGCGACAAGGTGATGGACTCCATAAAGGGCATAGCCCAGGGAGTCTACCTCCTCGGGGAACTCTCGACAACCAGCCTTGACGCCATTCAGGGATGCGGAGAACTGCTTTCCAGCCAGATACTTGCCACAAAGATGGCCTCTATCGGCATCCCTACCAAATGGGTTGATTCCAGGGAGATCATCCGCACCCGTTCGGACGGGACCCATAACGTTGTGGACACGGAAACCACATACGCCAACATCACCGCAATGATAGAGAACAACCCTATCAAATCCCTTTTCATCGTACCCGGATTCATAGCTTCCGACGAAAAGGGCAGGATGGTGACCCTCGGCCGAGGCGGTTCCGACTACTCGGCTTCCCTCTATGCCGTAGGCAGCAAGGCCAGGAACCTCGAAACCTGGAAAGACGTGCCCGGAATGATGACGGCCGACCCTAAGATCGTCCCCGAGGCTTCCCTCATAGAACACATTTCCTACAGGGCCGCCCTCGAACTCTCGCATTTCGGAGCCAAGGTCATCTTCCCTCCCACGATCCAGCCGGTCGTGTCGGAAAGGATTCCCATACTCGTAAAATGCACTTTCGACCCTGATGGCCCCGGCACCGTGATCGAGCAGAATCCGCCCAGGGGAAAGAACCGCAGCAAGATCATAGGTATCTCCAACTCAGACAAAATCGCCCTCCTCTCCCTTGAAGGCAGCGGCATGGTCGGAGTCCCGGGTTTTTCCTACAGGCTTTTCCAGACCCTGAGCGAGAACGACATAAGCATCATCCTCATCACCCAGGCCTCGTCCGTGAACACCATGTGCGTGGCCGTTGCCGAGAGTGATGCGGAAAAGGCGCGCGAAGCCGCCGACAAATGCTTCGCCTATGAGATCTCCCTCGGGAAACTGAATCCCCTCAAGGTTGAGACGGGATTTTCCATCGTCTGCCTTGTTGGAGACGACATCATCAACCAGAGGGGCACCATGGGAAGGATGCTGGCCGCGCTCGGAGACAGAAGCATAGGCGTAAGGGCCGTCGCCCAGGGCTCCTCGGAGAGGAACATTTCCGTAATCATCTCTTCCGACGACGTGCGCCCTGCCATCAAATACATCCACGCCGAATTCTTCGAGAAGTCCCCCTACAAGGATATCAACCTCTTCATAGCCGGATACGGCACTGTGGGAAGGGCCCTCCTGGACATCATCGCCAGGAAGAGGGGAGAAATTGCGGAGAGGACGGGAAAGAGGATCCATGTGGCAGGCCTCTCGAACAGCAGGAAATTCATCCTGGACCGCGAAGGCCTGTCCCTCGACGACATTGACCGGCAGCTTGCTTCCGGACACCCCGCAGCCAATGAGGCCTTCTTCGAGGCCCTTAGCAAGACCAGCCTGCAGAACTCGGTTTTCGTGGACTGCACGGGTTCGTCGGACATCTCATACAAATACCTGAATCTCTTTGAAAAAGGATATTCTGTGGTGGCCAGCAACAAGATAACCTTCGCTGCTCCCTACTCACAGTACAAGGCCCTCAAGACAGCCGCCGTCGAAAATGGCGTGTCCCTGAAATACGAGACTACCGTCGGCGCCGCCCTGCCCATTCTGGAATCCATCTCCAGAAGCGTCAACAGCGGAGACACCATCCTCAAGGTGGATGCCGTCCTTTCCGGTACGATGAACTTTATCTTCTCCTCGTATGCCGGAGGCTCCGACGGAAGGACATTCGCCGAAGTCGTACGCACAGCCCAGGAGAAGGGATATTCCGAACCCGACCCGAGGCTCGACCTGAGCGGAAGGGACGTGCTCAGGAAACTGCTCATCCTCGCCAGGGAGGCCGGGGTGCCTCTCGACGAGGCAGATGTGAAGATTACCCCCGCCCTTGGAGACGAGTTCTTCAAGGGAAAGGTCCCCGAGTTTTTCGAGAAACTCGCCGCTGCAGAACCGGAGTTCGCGGCCTCATACAAGGCTGCCGCGGACAAGGGACTGAGGCAGAGGTTCCTGGCTTCCCTGGTCAGGAACGGGGACGGGACCTACACGGCCAAGATGGGGCTGCAGGAGGTTGGCCCCGGCAACCCGTTGTACAACCTGTCAGGCACCGACAACTGCGCCATAATCACTACGGAGTTCTATCCTTCCCCGCTGGTGGTCCAGGGAGCCGGAGCCGGAGCCTACCAGACAGCTTCAGGAGTCCTGAACGATATTTTGATATAATGTATAGTGTAACGGAGGTCCCTTCCGGTGACTCTGCCACCCTCGGCAAGATAAGAGGGAGGGGCCCTTTAGGGAGGGGCCGCGAAGCGGCGTCATCCGGAAGGGACCTTCGTTACACGGAAGAACTTAACAGTATTATAAGAACATGAAAGTAGCAGTTGTAGGTGTCACCGGACTGGTGGGCACAAGAATGATGGAAGTGCTTCAGGAAAGGCATTTCCCGGTAACAGAATTCCTCCCTGTCGCATCCGAAAGGTCAGTCGGGAAGAAAGTGACGTTCGAAGGAAAGGAATATTCGGTAATAAGCGCCGACGAGGCCATATCCCGCAAACCCGACCTGGCGGTGTTCTCCGCAGGTGGCGATGCATCAAAGGAGCTGGCTCCGAAGTTTGCGGCCGCAGGCTGCAGGGTTGTGGACAATTCTTCCTACTGGAGGATGGATCCGAGCAAGAAACTCGTGGTGCCGGAGGTGAACGGCGACGTCCTCACGGCCGATGACTACATCATAGCGAACCCCAACTGTTCAACCATCCAGATGATCCTCCCCATCGCCCCCATCCATAGGAAATACGGCATCAAGAGGATCGTTGTCTCCACCTACCAGAGCGTCACGGGAGCCGGCAACAGGGCCGTGTTCCAGATGAATGAAGAAAGGGCCGGGAAGAAATGGGGCGAATATGCGGCAAAATTCCCCTGGCCGATCGATGAGAACATCATCCCCCACATCGACGTCTTCCTTGAGAACGGCTACACCAAAGAAGAGATGAAGATGGTGAACGAGACCCACAAGATCCTGGGCGACGATTCCATCGGTGTCTCCCCCACTACGGCCCGTGTCCCCGTACTCGGAGGCCACTCCGAATCCGTAAACCTCGAACTGGAAAAGGATTTCACCCTCGACGACATCCGCAGGCTCTGGGAAGAGACTCCCGGCGTGACCATCCAGGACGACCCTTCCAACAACGTTTACCCCATGCCCCTCTATTCCCTCGGAAAGGACGATGTCTTCGTCGGCAGGCTCCGCAGGGACCCCTCGGTTGAATACGGCCTCAACTTCTGGTGCGTATCCGACAATATCCGCAAGGGAGCTGCCACCAACGCCATCCAGATCGCCGAGACACTTCTTGCCAAAGGCTTCCTGAAGGCGTAGATCCTTCGCTGACGCTCGGAATGGCTGGACAGACGGAAAATGACAAAAGGCGGATCCTTGACGGACCCGCCTTTTCAGTGTGTTTTCCCGACTGGGATTAGTCGGTAAGGGAGAAGCGCTTGAACGCTACGACCTTGGCCTCTTTGTCAACGGACTGGATGTACTCCTTCACGGTCATCTTGCCGTCGGCCTGTACGAAATCCTGATCCTCGAGGGTAGCCTCCTTGAAGAACTTGCTGAGCTTGCCCTTCGCTATGTTCTCGAGCATTGCAGCGGGCTTGCCGGCCATCTTCGGATCCTCGGACATCTGCTGCTTGTACATCTCAAGCTCCTTCTCGACGATTTCCTTGGGGCAGTCAGCCTCGGAAACGGAGACGGGGTTCATGGATGTAACCTGCATTGCGATGCCTCTTCCGAGTTCGGCGGGAACTTCCTTGTTGAAAGCCACGATGGCGCCGAGCTTGTTGTTGAAGTGGACATAGCTGGAGATGCAGGGAGCTTCGAGGGAAGCGTAATAAGCGAGGTCATGCTTCTCGCCGGTCTTTCCTGTCTGGGCGGAAATCTCCTCCTCGACAGTGTGGCCATTGGAGCACTTTGCAGCCTTGAGAGCCTCAAGGTCAGCAGGATACTCTGCGATAGCCGCGTCGGCGATCTCATTGGCAAGGGCTTTGAACTCAGGGGTGGCGGATACGAAGTCAGTCTCGCAGCCGAGGCATACGATGACGGCCTTGTTTCCGTTGATCCTCACGACGACCGCACCTTCGGTGGTGGCCCTGTCAGCCCTCTTGGCGGCTACGAGCTTACCTTTCTCACGGATGATGTCGACAGCTTTCTCGAAGTCTCCTTCAGCCTCGATGAGGGCGTTCTTGCAGTCCATCATTCCTGCGCTGGTCATCTTGCGCAGTTTCATTACATCTGATGCTGTGATTTGCATGGCGTAATCTTTTTAAATGTTATTCTGCCTTGGGGGCTTCTTCCTGTACGGGTTCGGCTGCGGGAGCCTCTGCCTCGACATCGACGGGCTTTGCTCCCTTGCGGGCGCGAAGCTTCTTGCCGGGCTGCTGCCTTTCGGCGGCCTCAACCTCTTCCGTTTCCTTGTCCTTATCCATCTTGCGCTCTTCGAGACCTTCCTGGATGGCCTTGCAGAGAGTGCTGACAACGATTTCGATGGACCTTACAGCATCGTCATTTGCCGGTATCACATAATCAATCGGTGTAGGATCGCAACATGTGTCAACCATAGCGAATACCGGTATGTTGAGGCGGTTGGCCTCCTTGACTGCATTGGCTTCCTTCTGAATGTCAACTACGAAAAGGGCTGAAGGAAGACGGCTCATGTCCTTGATGGAGCCGAGGTTCTTCTCAAGCTTCTCCCTCTGGCGGTTAACCTGGAGACGCTCCCTCTTGGCGAGTTTCTCGAAGGTGCCATCCTCTTTCATCTTGTCGATGGTGTTCATCTTCTTGATGGCCTTGCGGATGGTAGGGAAGTTCGTGAGCATTCCGCCCGCCCACCTCTCGGTGATGTAGGGCATGTTCACTGCGGCGGCGTTCTCGGCCACGATATCCTTGGCCTGTTTCTTGGTCGCCACGAAAAGTATCTTGCGGCCGGAACGGGCGTACTCTTTCATTACGTCGGCGGCCTCGTCCAATTTGACGATTGTCTTGTGCAGGTCTATGATGTGGACCCCGTTCTTCTGGTCGAAGATGTAGGGAGCCATCTTAGGGTTCCACTTGCGGGCGAGATGTCCGAAGTGTACTCTTGCATCAAGCAGTTCCTGGAAATTTGTTCTTGGCATTTTAATAAAAATTGTTTCGTTTTTTGAAAACTTTCCCCGAATGTCTCTAGGGGACTCTTTTCTTCAATCCGGAGTAGCGGACCTTGTCCGGTCTCCTGGGATTTTCCGCGGCAGAGGCAATCTTCAAGCAGCTTCCCGGGACATCCCGTCCTGAAAAAGATCAGAAGATTTGGCAACCGCTGCCGTGCATAGACGCTTACCTGTCTCTGACTAACGTTTACTGAACTGGAAGCGACGGCGTGCACCGGGCTGGCCGGGCTTCTTCCTTTCAACCTCGCGGGCATCGCGGGTGAGGAAACCGGCAGCCTTGAGGGCGGGACGGTATGCCTCTTTGTCTACATCGCAAAGAGCGCGGGAGACGCCGAGCCTTACGGCCTCGGCCTGGCCTTTGATACCGCCACCCACGAGGGTGACCTTGACGTCGAACTGTCCTTCAGTACCCGTAACTGCGAAAGGCTGGTTGACGATGTAGCGGAGGGAGTCCTCTTTGAAATAATCGGCGAGGTCCCTGCCGTTGATGGTCACATTGCCTTTTCCTGCTACGAGATAAACGCGAGCCACGGCTGATTTACGTCTTCCAAGGGCGTGTATCTGTTCCATTTGCTCTGTTTAAATTTCGTTCAACTTGATTTCTTTGGGGTTCTGCGCCTGGTGAGGATGCTCGGGTCCTGCATATACATACAGGTTTCCGTAGAGCTTGTCACCAAGACGGGTCTTCGGAAGCATGCCTTTGACAGACCTCCTGATGAGTTCAGCGGGGCGGGTGCGCAGAATCTCGGCCGGCGTGGTGAAACGCTGTCCACCGGGATAGCCGGTGTAATGCGTGTACACGCGGTTGGTCATCTTCTTTCCCGAAAGGGCGACCTTCTCGGCGTTGACTACGATGACGTTGTCACCGCAATCCACGTGAGGGGTAAAGCCGGGTTTGTTCTTGCCCCTGAGGACAAGGGCAACCCTTGCTGCCAGACGACCAAGTGCAAGATCCGTTGCATCAATGACGACCCACTCTTTCTTCACGGTCGCCGCATTCAGCGATACCGTTTTGTAGCTCTGTGTGTCCACTGTCTTGATCTTTAATGGTTTAACTATAAAAAATTGCGATCCCTACACATTATAGGGGTCGCAAAGGTAAGAATATTTTCGCTTTTTACAAAATCAATTCGCAGAAGGAGACCCGTCTGAAGAGAGGACTTCGTTCTGCACCTGGACCGAAGCTTCGTGGATCGCATTGTACACGGAGGAGATGAATTCCGGACTCAGCCCTTTCTTCTTCCCCTCTTCTATCATCTCCTGAAGCACGCTGTCCCAACGGCTTGTCTGGAGGATGGCCACGTTGTGGGCCTTCTTGTACTCTCCGATGCGGCGGCTGACCGACATGCGGGACGCAAGCATGCTGAGGATTTCGTCATCAATCACGTCTATGCGTGTCCTGAGCTGGGAGAGGTTTTCGTTGAAATCAATGTCCTCCACCTCGTTGTCGCGGACCACGATCTTTCCGAGGAAATCGTGCATGGCTTCCGGCGTCACCTGCTGGGAGGCATCGCTGAGGGCGCAGGACGGATTGCAGTGCGACTCGATCATCAGGCCGTCCAATCCAAGGTCGAGGGCCCTTTGGGAAAGTTCAAGAAGATATTTCCTGTCCCCTCCCATATGACTGGGATCGGCGAAAAACGGAAGCCCGGGATACCTGGTCCTGAGTTCTATGGCTATCCTCCAGCCCGGATCGTTCCGGTATTGTATTTTCTGGAAAGATGAGAACCCGCGGTGGATTACGCCGAGCTTGCGGATCCCGGCCTGGTTGAACCTCTCCAGCGCGCCTATCCACAGGTCGAGGTCAGGATTGACGGGATTCTTCACGAGGACGGGAATCTCCGTATCCTTCACGGCATCGGCTATTTCCTGGACAAGGAAGGGGTTGGCTGTCGTCCTGGCCCCAATCCACACCATGTCCACACCGTATTTGAGGCATTCGAAGACATGACGTTCGCTTGCGACTTCCGTGCACACCTTCATCCCGGTCTCGCGCTTTACCTCCTGAAGCCACTTGAGGCCTTCGGTTCCCACGCCTTCAAAACTTCCCGGATGGGTCCGCGGTTTCCAAATTCCGGCACGGAAAACATTGATTCCAAGGGCTCTGAGTCCCTTTGCCGTCTCCATTACCTGCTTCCTCGTCTCCGCGCTGCACGGTCCGGCTATGATCATGGGCCTGGGCAGGGTGAAAAAACCCCACTCAGTCACCGGTACTGTATCCAATATCTTGCTCATAATTATTTTATTATCCTTTTGATCCTGTTGGCTTCCCTGATCAGGGCATCCAGAGTGGCGGCGTCTCCGGAGCTTATCGCGTCCCGGAATTCCTTCACCTTCTCTATATAGGTATCTACCCCTTCCAGGACATTATCCTTGTTCTGCAGGAAAATCGGGGTCCACATCGCGGCATTGGACTTGGCCAGCCTCGCGGTAGAGGAGAAACCGCCGGAAGCCAGGTCGAAGATATGGCTGTCGTCCTTTTCCTTGTCCAGCACGGTAAGGGCGAGGGCGAAAGAAATCACGTGGGACAGGTGGGAGACATAGGCGACATGGACGTCATGACTTTCCGAAGTCATGGCGGACAGCCTCATATGGAGGGTGTCATACATCTTTTCCACCAGGTCCACCGCATCCTTGTCGGACTTCTGCGCATCAGCCACAATCGCTGCCCGCCCGTCGAAAAGATTCGCCATGGCCGCCCACGGGCCGGAGTATTCGGTTCCAGCCATCGGGTGGGTGGCCACGTACCTTCCCCTGCAGGGATGGCCTTCGACGGAAGCGGATATGATCCCCTTGGTGGAACAGGTGTCTATGACGGTCTTGCCGTTATATCCCTTATCCCGGAAGAGGTCCAGCACCTGCTTCAGGACATTGATGGCTGAATCCACGGGAATGGCTATTATTATAAGGTCGGACCTGTCCACGAGGGTTTCAACGTCCATCGTCTCGTCCACCAGTCCTATCGTCTTGGCGGCATTAGCATTGACAGGGTTCGCATCCGAGCCGTAAATCTCGTCCGCGAAACCTCTCCTGCGAAAGTCGATTGCCATGGAGCCTCCTATCAGGCCCAATCCTATGATGCCGGTCTTCATATTGCTGGGAAATTACAGGGCCGCAACATATTCTCCGAGGATCCGGATGTCTTCCAGCAGGGGCCGGATGGCCGAAAGGGTCTGCCGGTAGCGGTCATAATCCTCGAATTTGATATCTACATAGAAGAAATACTGCCACTTGCGGCCCGGAATGGGAAGTGACTGTATCCTTGTGAGGTTGATTTCATAGAAGGACATTATCGCCAGGATATGCGCGAGGGAACCGGGCTTGTGGGGAAGGGTGAAACAAAGCGAGGCCTTGTTTATCTCCTCTTCGGGAATCTCCAGCGCATCATCCATTACGAGGAAACGCGTGAAATTGTCCTTGTAGGTCTCGATCTGCGGAGCCAGGATTTCAAGGCCGTTCTGCTCCGCGGCAATCACGGAAGCCACGGCGCCGACCCCTTTCAGGCCCTTTCTGGAAATCTCGATGGCGCTTCCGGCCGTATCTTCCGACTCCACAAGATTTATCCAGGGACAGTTCGTCTCAAAGAAATCCCTGGTCTGGTTGATGGCCATGTAATGCGTACGCACCTCGCGGATGTCCTCGATCTTTTGCCCCGGAAGGGCCATGAGGTTCTGGTGGATGGGAAGATACACCTCACCCTTGACCTTCTGCGGGTGTTTCCTGAGAAGCTCGAAGTTGGGAATGAGTCCGCCGGAGATGGTGTTTTCTATCGCCATCACTGCGGCATCCGCACGGCCCGCCTCCATGGCTTCATAAAGGGAGGTGAAGTTCGGACATTCTATTATTTCAGGGACATAACCGCAGCGGTTTATGTAGAACATATGGGCTGCCTGCTCATGAAAACTGCCGAAATGTCCCTGGATAGCGACTCTTTTGCTCATATTTGTTTTGTTAAGTTCGTTCGTCTGAGTCGGCCGCCGGGGAATGCCTATACCTTGAGGATGTCCTTTTCCTTCTCCTCTATGAGGACATCCACAGCCTTGACATTCTTGTCGGTAATCTTCTGCACCTCGCCCTCGGCCTCCTTTTCGGTGTCTTCGGACATGCCCTCGTTCTTCTGGGCCTTCTTGAGGAGGTCGACAGCCTCGCGCCTGAAATTACGGATGGCGACCTTGGTGTCCTCCCCGGCTCCCCGGGCCTTCTTGATGAGTTCCTTGCGGCGTTCCTCGGTAAGGGCGGGAACCACGCAGCGGATGATCTCGCCGTTGTTCTGGGGAGTCAAGCCGATGTTGGCATCCATGATGGCCTTCTCGATGGCGGGTATCATCTTTTTCTCCCAAGGCTGGATGGCGATCGTCTTGGCGTCAGGAGCGCTGACGGAAGCCACCTGGGGAACGGGCGTGGGAGTGCCGTAATAGGACACGATCACATTGTTCATTATGGAAGGGTTGGCCTTTCCTACACGGTAGGTCTTGAGATCTTCCTCGAGGAATGCTACGGAGTCCTTCATCTTTTCGTCCGCCGCATTCAGGATTTCTTTTGCTCTGTCTGATAACATGGCTATTCTATTTTTGATTATTAGCTATTTGTGTACAAGCGTGCCGACTTTCTCTCCGTCCAGGATCCGGAGCAGGTTCCCCTTCTCGTTCATGTCGAACACGATGATGGGCATGTTGCCTTCGCTGCACAGGGCGAAAGCGGTCTGGTCCATCACCTTGAGATGGTCGGCAATGGCCTTGTCGAATGTGAGTTCATCGTATTTCACCGCGGACGGGTCTTTCTCCGGATCGGCGGGATAGACGCCGTCCACGCGGGTACCCTTCAAAAGGGCGTCGGCTCCGATCTCCAGGGCACGGAGGGCAGCCCCGGAGTCCGTGGTGAAGAAGGGGTTCCCCGTACCTCCGGAAATCAGGACCACCGTCCCTTCCTCAAGGCACGCCACCGCCTTGTCCCTCATGTAGTAATCTGCGAACGGCTCCATAGGGGTAGCCGTAAACACCTTTGCATTAACTCCTTCCTCCTTGATAAACATACTCAGGGCGAGGGAATTGATGACAGTCGCCAGCATTCCCATCTTGTCTCCGTCCACACGGTCGAAACCCTTTCCGGCCCCGGACAGTCCGCGGAAGATGTTTCCGCCGCCATTCACGATTCCGATCTGGAGGCCGGCCGCCGCAGCCTGGGCCACCTCATGGGCGAACGCCCTCAGGCTCTCAGGGTCAAGGCCTTTCCCTTCATGGCCGCCAAGGCTTTCCCCGCTTATTTTCAACAATACCCTTTTATACATTTCACTTAGAGTTTTATGATTTAACAAAATTATTTGAAAATTATGAAACTTGCAAGAAAGAGTTTATCTTTGCAGGGATAAACCCAACCAGATTAAACACCACCATAATGGCGAACGCATTTCACTATTCCATCGGAAGAAAATTCATCCAGGCTGTCAGCGGAGCTTTCCTCGTGATCTTCCTCCTCATGCATGCCACCATCAATTTCTTCTCAGTAATCGATTCATTCACCGGAAAATTCGGGGCAGTTGCCAACGATGACGTACTCTTCTCCAGCGGAGACGGGCTCTTCAAACTCGGCTGCGACTTCATGTCCACCCCCGTCATCGACATAATGGTGCCCATCCTGGCGCTCGGTTTCCTGGTGCACATCTGCTATGGCATCTACCTCACCGTTTACAACGTGAAGTCCCGCGGCGGCTGGAAGCGCTATGAGGTAGCCAGCAAGGCGGCCGCAGACTCCTGGTCCGCAAGGAACATGTTCGTGCTTGGCATCGTCATCCTCGGCATCATCTTCTTCCATCTCTCCCATTTCTGGGCCAAGATGCAGCTGCCTGAGATGTTCGGCATCGGCAATTTCGAGAACAATCCCTACCTCCTCCTCACCGCCACCTTCGGCAAATGGTGGATTCTCCTCATCTACATCATCTGGTTCGTGGCCATATTCCTTCATCTCTCCCACGGCTTCTGGAGCATGTTCCAGTCCGTCGGCTGGAGCAACCAGACCTGGATGAAGAGGCTCAAGGTCATCGGCATCTGCGTTGCCGCCCTCATATGCCTCATGTTCGTTGCCGCGGCGGTGAACGCCTTCCTCCAGGCTAACGGGCTGATAGGATAATCCTGAACTTCGTAATATATGCAGCGGCCTTGTCCTCCCGACGGGGCCGTTTCGTTTTTTCCGCCCGCAATTTTTATTCTTCATTGCAACAAAACTGGAAAACCTGCGTTTAATTAGTAGAAACACGCACCGACGCAATGACCAGACAGGAAGCCTCGACTTTTTACAGGACCCACAGCAAGCCGCTCTATAATACGGCCTTGCGAATCCTGCGGGACAGTGCCGAGGCGGAGGAAATCATGCAGGACACCCTCCTGAAATACATCTCCTCCGGAGTCGTGAGCAAGACCTCCGCTCAGGCTGCCGCCTGGTTGCGTACCACATGCATCCGCAAGGCAATTGACCTCCTGCGGTCGAAAAAGAGGATGCCGTCATTTATCGGAGAAACCCTCGCGTTGCAGGAGGAGCCGGCCGATGACGAGCATCAGGAGAGCCCGGTTGACCTTGCAAAGATACTGGATGCCATCCGGTCCCTGCCGGCCCCTTACGGCTTCGTGGTGAACCTGGTCCTTATAGAAGGCCTCGGCTATGGGGAGATCGCCCGTATGACAGGCCAGAAAGAGTCCACCCTCAGGTCGATCTACAGCAGGGGAAAGGCAAAACTTGCACAGATGATAAAAGCTCAGCTATGATGGATTTGGAAGAATACATACGAGAAAACAGGGAGGCCTTCGACACCGAAACGCCCCCGGAAGGTTCTGAAGACAGGTTCCTAAGCCGCCTGGAGGACAACGTATCTGCCAGGACAGGAAAAAGGCTTCTCTTCCGTATCCTGACGATGACGGCTGCGGCGGCTGTCCTGGCCATAGTAACCCTCACGCTTAAAAACGGACGGTTCCGCGGCACCGGGAACGAACCGGAGACGGTCTATGCCCGTTATCTCGCTGAAATGGAAGACATCTGGGAGACCGTCGGGCCGGATGAAGACGCTTCGCTGCTCCTTGCCATGGTGACGGACGAAGCCATCCCCCTGGCAAGCCAGCTTCCGGAAGAACTTACTCCACGTGAAAGGGCAGGCATCCTGCGGGAATACTACGGCACCCTGCTCGACAAAGCTGAAATAATCAGAAAATCAATAAATAAGTAAGACAATGAAACGGATTCTCACTTTGATTGCCGCAGCCATGATGCTGCCTTTCTTCAACCTCGGCGCCGAAGAGGCCTCCCCGGCTTCCGTCCGGACCAGGGAATTCAACCTGAAGGACTTCAACGGCATAAGCGCCCACAGTTTTTACAAAGTCACCCTCGTCAGGGACGACAGTTTCAAAGTTTCGGTAGAATTTGACTCAGCCCTCGAAAAATATCTGAAGGTGCATGTCTCCAACGGCGTCCTCAACCTTGAGCTCAAGGAACTTCCCTCCTCACTCCAAAAGGGGGCGAAGATTCTCCGCGCAACCGTACACATGCCCTCTCTCTCCTCGCTGGATTTGAGCGGCGCCGCCTCCCTCTCCGCGGAAGGACGGTTTGAAAGCCGCAAGGACTTCAGGGCGACATTGTCGGGAGCCTCCAAGGTCAAAGACCTCAACATCAGCGCCTCAAAGGCTTCATTGGATATGAGCGGCGCCTCCGTATGCGAAGGTTTCAACGGCCGTTTCGACAGGTTCAGCCTTTCCGCCTCCGGAGCTGCGAAACCTTCGCTTGACGTAAACGCCGGAGAATGGAAAATGGAGCTTTCCGGAGCCGTAAAGGCGAATCTTCAGGGAGAACGTTGCCGTCAGATGTCTCTCGAGATGTCGGGAGCCGTCAAGACCACGCTGGCGGTAGCTTCCGACGTCCTCGTGTTCGAAGGCTCCGGAGCTTCAAACCTCAACGCCCTCGATGCTCCTGCACAGAAGGCATCCGTAGAACTCTCCGGGACGGCGAAATGCCAGGTGGCGGCGGAAGAAAGCCTGACGGTCGAAGCCTCAGGAGTTTCCGAATGCCTCTACAAGGCGCCCGCAGGAGCCTCCATAACGGTTGACGGTTCCGGCAAACTTGCAAAAATCCGCCCCCTCTGACCTTCCGGCACCCTTTCCCCTCCGCCTCCCTCTGACCCTCGCCCTTTGACCCCGGCCGGGACCCTCCGACAACCTTTCCCCTCCACACGCCGACTGATGCACGTACTCCAAATTTTGTAGTACGTGCATCATTTTTACCCCTTTTTTGACGCACGTACTCCAAAAATTGCAGTACGTGCGTCGGTGTCATGGAAGACGAGAACGTTAAAAACCTTCTATCATCCTGGAAACTTCGGCCGCAGGGATTCCGCTGACACGGGAAATCTGTTTGACATCTGCCCCTAACCTGCGGCGGATTTCTTTCACCAGTTCCACAAGACTATCCCTGTCAAGTTCTGACAAAGTTTTTTTATGGAACATGGAACGGCACATATCCGAGATCACCGGCAGCAAGACCTGGTCTCTGAATGAGGGCATGGCCTTCTCGGAGAGGAGATTTCTCCCCCTGATTTTGGAAGAATTCATCAGGAAGTAATTCATCCTTTTTGGAGACCGGAACAAAGATTCCACAAATTTCACCATCACATATGACCGGGGATGAATGAAGCCCTCCTCGGTTAGAATGAGGTCTCCGGGCGCTTGTTCGTGGGTATGCAGCACTTTCATGCATTTCCGGCCGGAAATGGAAGACAGGGGAACACCTTTGATGGGAGAGAGATTGAAAAAGGTATTCCCGGTACCCCAGGGGTAGGAATCGGCGGTCAGGCAGATATTGGCTGCAACGCTGTTGACCTGGACATAGGCGATGCCTCTCTCCAGGGACTCGTCACTCATATCCAGGCGGCGAATATCCACACCGACCCTCCTGAAGGCGTTGGTGACAGAATACTTCTTGTTGTAATAACTGCTGTATCTTTTCTTGAAAGCATTGATGAAAGCCATTGCCTCCTCCTCAGAGGAAGAAACCACGAAGTGGACGTGGTTGGACATCAGGATGAACGATAGGATCTTGATCCCCAAAAGGGAAGAAACCAACGCCACATAATTCATCCCCGCTTTGAAGTCTTCATCGTCAAGAAACCACAGGCGTTCCGCCATGTGATCGGTTGTAATCAGATAAAATTCCATAACACAAATCTCCTTCACATAAATCTTCAACAACTTCAGGAAGTATCTGGATAAATATACGAAAAATTTGCATCAGACATGGATTTTTGCTTTATTTGTGTGAGTTATGTCCGTCTTTTCCATTTCCGTCCTGTCTTCCGCCGCTCCCGAAAGTTCTCTTAGGGGAGGGTATAACATCCTAAATATCAATCATATAGATAATCCAGCCGTAAGGTTCTTAACTTTTCGGCTCCGTCATTGTATTTCCGCCGGCGGGCGGAGAATCGATCCGCAATCAATCTTTAAACTCCTATGCATATGAATGAAAAAATGACTTATGTCTGCCCGGAATGCCGGCAGACAGAGCTGTCGTCAGAAGGCAGCATCCTCACTGCAAGCGGCCTGGAGCCGCAGTTCAACGGTTTCAATGACAAAGAATGGTAGTCCTCCAAAAACTCGGAAATCATGAAAAAGATCATATTGTTTGCAGCAGTTGTTCTTGCTTTTGCCTCTTGCAGCAAGCAGGAGCCCCAGACGGAACTCGAAAAGCACCTGACCCTCAACTTTACAATCAACAACGGCACCCCCACCAAGGCCGGAAAAACCGGTTGGGAAGCCGGAGACGTCGTATATATATTCTTCCAGCCCCTGGATACCCGCACGGAGATAGAGTACCTAGCCCTTGAATATAACGGCTCAAAGTGGAGCGAGACATGGACTTCCGGACTGGAGACCGAGATTGCCGGCACCACAGGCGGCACACTGACGGCCGTGTACTGTCCCGGAGGTATCAATATTGAGAATTTCTATACCTGGAGCCCTTATGGGTACTCGGTTGACGGTACGCCACGCAGAATGTATCTTTCTGCAGAAAATGTATCCTATACAGTTAGCGGCGGCATGCTTTCAGCGACCCTTGACATGTACCCTTATAGCAGTTGGGTGAATTTTGTACTGAAGGGCATACCTGAAGCTGAGGCAGGGAATTGGACTGTAGCCTGTACCGATATAGTCCAGAGCCGCTTTTCCGGAGTAAACTACGATGGTAGTTTATCCAGTAGTAATGGAAGCAACGGAGGAGAATTACCCGGGTTTATGTATGGCGGTGACCTTGTCTTCGGCGGAGCTATAATAAACTCAGCTTATTTCGGCCAGGAACGGGACTACACCATTACCGTCGTAAACAACAAGGGCACGAGCGACACTTCTGACGATGTCACGTACACCAAGACCTTCACGAAGACCATCAACCAATACGACCAGATAATCCTTCCCGACCCCACGCTCTGGCAATAGTCCGACTGATGCACGTACTCCAAATTTTGTAGTACGTGCATCATTTTTACCCTTTTTTTGCCGCACGTACTCCAAAAATTGCAGTACGTGCGGCGGTGTCATGGAAGATTCTTGCTATTTTTGCAGCGTATGAGAATCGGAAATCTTGACTTGGGGGAGAAGCCTGTGCTCCTGGCACCGATGGAGGATGTGACCGACGCATCCTTCAGGAAGGTGTGCAAGGAGCAGGGGGCGGATGTGGTCTATACTGAATTTGTTTCTTCCGACGGACTGATTCGGGACGCCCGGAAGGCGATAGCCAAGATGGTCACTTCGCAGGAGGAGGCCCCGATAGGCATACAGATATACGGCAACGACCCGGGGGCCATGGTCGAGGCTGCGAAAATGGCCGACAGGGCCGATGAAATCGCGGGAGGCCACGGAGCGGACATAATCGACATCAACTTCGGCTGCCCAGTGAGCAAAATTGCAGGCCGCGGCGCCGGATCCGGAATGATGAGGGAGCCCGACAAAATGGTCGCCATCACAAAGGCGGTGGTGGAGGCCGTCAGGAAGCCTGTCACGGTGAAAACCCGTCTCGGCTGGGACGAGGGCTCCAAAATCATCGTAGAGCTGGCCGAAAGGCTCCAGGATGTTGGAATCCAGGCGATTACCATCCACGGAAGGACAAGGTGCCAGATGTACAAGGGAGAGGCCGACTGGACCCTTATCGGCAAGGTGAAGGAAAACCCGAGGATGAGGATCCCGGTGATCGGCAACGGCGACATAAACTCCCCGCAAAAGGCCGGGGAGGCATTTGAACGCTACGGTGTGGACGGCATAATGGTAGGGCGCGCCTCTTTCGGACATCCGTGGATATTCCGGGAAATCAAGCATTTCCTTTCCACCGGGGAGCTCCTCCCTCCGATGGGGGTGAGGGAAAGGGTCGCCCTCGCAAAAAGGCATCTGGGACTGTCTCTGGCTCTCAAGGGGGAGGTCACCGGAGTTCTTGAAATGCGCCGGCACCTCTCCTGTTATTTCAAAGGCCTGCCGGACTTCAAGGAGACAAGGATCGCCCTCGTGACGGAAAAAGACCCGGACCGCGTATCCGGAATCCTGGATTCGATTGCGGAAAGATGGGGAGAAACACCCCTTTCGGAACAAAGCAGTGTCTATGGGTTGTAATTTTTTGTATATTTGTAACCTATGCTTGACAAACTGATTCTGTTCCCATACTATCTGACCCTGAAAACCAGGCATTGGCTCTACAACAAGGGTATCATCTACAAGACACATCCCTGCGACGTCCCGACAATATGCATCGGCAATATAACGGTAGGCGGAACCGGAAAGACCCCACATACCGAGATGGTCCTCAAAACCCTGCTCGAGAGCAACGACTGGGCATACAAGAACATCGCCGTCCTTTCAAGGGGACATAAACGCAAGAGCCGCGGTTTCCAGCAGGTCACCCTGGACGGAAGCGCCAGGTTCTTCGGAGACGAGCCCCTCCAGATCAAGAAGAATTTCCCGGTCGCCACGGTAGCCGTGGACCGCAACAGGATCGAAGGTTGCGACTTCCTCCTCCATCCCGACAAACTCACCACATCACGCCGGGGAAAGGCCTGCAGGGACAAGGCTCTCCCTCCTTCCGACCTGATCCTGCTTGACGATGCCTTCCAGTACCGGGCCCTGCGCTCCTACTACAATATCGTCCTGGTGGATTACAACCGTCCCGTCTACAAGGACCGCCTTCTTCCGCTGGGCCATCTGAGGGATCTCCCTGAAAGGATAGAGGTCGCCGATGTCATCATAGTCACAAAGTGCCCGGCTTATCTCGAGGACTGGGAAAAGGCCGGACTGGCCAAGTCCTTGGGGATAAAGAATTTCAGCCTGGAAACCTGCACCGGGGAGAACCGCCGGGGCAAGCGCCAGACCATCCTGTTCACCGCTATCCGCTACCAGGAGCTGAAGCCGGTGTATGAGTGCGGCGATTCCCGATACATCTATTCCCAGAAACTCATCCTGTTCTCGGGGATTGCGAAGGATACTCCGATGAGGAGATTCCTGAGCGACAAATACAAGATAGTGAAGAGATTCTCCTTCGCAGACCATCATAAGTACAACTCCATGGACATCCGGAAGATCGCCGCGGCGGCCAGGGAGAATCCCACCGCGGTGGTGGTGACCACCGAAAAGGACAGCCAGAGGCTCCTTGACTACAAGAAAATGCCGGAGTGGCTCCAGAAAAGGATGTTCATGATTCCCATAGCCGTCGATTTCATCGATGAAAGGGAAAAGGGAATTTTCAACAACGCCCTGATGTCCGCCCTGAAGGCCTTCCCCCAGGGGTATGAATAATTTTTTTTGAAAATCCTTGGAAGTGAATGTTTTTTTGCTTAGTATTGCAAAAGAATGAGAAACATAAGCAGCATATTCTTCTGGTGGCGCCTATTACACTCCTAGAGTCGTAAGAGGTAAGCGCCGTGTAAGGATAACAGATACTTCGGGCCCTGCCGCACTGCGACGGGGCCCGGTTTTTTTTGACAATCATTACTTTTTTATAAACATTCAAAAACTTAACAATTATGGCACGGAATGACAAATCGATCCCCTACAAGACTTATCTGGACGAGAACGAGATTCCCCGTCAGTGGTATAACGTCAGGGCCGACATGAAAAACAAGCCCGCACCGCTTATCAGCCCTGCCGACGGACATGCCCTGACCCTGGAAGAAATGAACCCGATATTCTGCGAAGAACTGAACAAACAGGAACTAGACAACGATACCAGGTTCTTCGACATCCCTGAAAGCGTGGTGGATTTCTACAAGATGTACCGTCCTTCACCCCTTGTTAGGGCCTACTTCCTTGAGAAAGTCCTCGGTACGCCGGCCAAGATCTATTACAAATTCGAAGGGAACAACACTTCCGGTTCCCACAAGCTCAATTCTGCGATTGCCCAGGCATACTATGCCAAGGCCCAGGGACTCAAAGGCGTAACTACGGAGACAGGAGCCGGCCAGTGGGGTACCGCCCTCAGCATGGCATGCGCCTACTACGACCTTGACTGCAAGGTCTATATGGTGAAGGTTTCCTATGAGCAGAAGCCCTTCCGGCGCGAGGTCATGCGCACCTATGGCGCCAACGTCACCCCTTCCCCGAGCAACACCACCCAGGTGGGCAAGAAGATCCTCGCCGAGCATCCGGGCACCACGGGCTCCCTCGGCTGCGCCATTTCCGAAGCGGTGGAGGCGGCAGTCACCACTCCCGGCTACCGCTATGTGCTTGGCTCCGTCCTCAATCAGGTCCTCCTGCACCAGTCGATCATTGGTCTTGAGACCAAGGCAGCCTTTGAGAAACTAGGAGTCAAGCCGGACATCCTCATCGGATGCGCCGGAGGCGGGTCGAACCTCGGAGGCTTCGCAAGCCCGTTTATCGGGGAAATCCTTCGCGGA
>Ga0256405_10004851_pt1 | contig 24369 bp, 29 predicted proteins | sample RumenRJG_02DNA_FD_189096 | JGI IMG/M metagenome (GOLD analysis project Ga0256405, IMG submission 189096) | Bovine rumen microbial communities from Lethbridge, Alberta, Canada - RJG_02 | ecosystem: Host-associated > Mammals > Digestive system > Stomach > Rumen | place: Canada: Alberta... | reverse complement strand
ATAATTCTGCTGATACCATATCGCCTTACCTCTGATAGTATCCATTAATTCATATAGATTCTTGCCGGGGCAGGCGGTAGCATTTACATCGCAATGCCCTAAAACGTGCCTATCATTAATGGGGATGTCGTATTTATCCGCTATCCATGCAATGAGATATGCCAGTGATTCTATCTGATACTGCGTAGGTTTAGCGACTTCAAAATTACCGCAAACATGGATACCGATTGAGTTCCAGTTCTCGCCCTCTGCATGAGCACCATACGCCCATTCAGGACGCCCCATTTCTACGCTGCCGTCTTTACGAATAACGTAATGATAGCCAATACCCGACCACCCTTGCGATAGATGGCTATAATGGATTTGTTCAGCGGACAAATCGTCATCTTTAGGATTCCCTGTATGGTGGATAATGATTAAATCGGTAGTATCCCTTGCGTACAATGTCGTAAACTCAAGCCCGTAATCTGTAATAATAGGTGGATTCACTTTATCCCCTCTTTTCGTTTTTGTAGTAATGCTCTGATTTCACCTGCTATCTTAATTCCACTTGAATCAAGATTTTCGCATATCGAAATGCCCTCTGTAATTGACAGGACGCAACAAACCACGACCAATGCAGGCTGAATCGGCGAGTGGCTAATTTTTAAAACCAAATCGATTAAGAACCCTGTAATGAGCAATAGTGAATAGATAATTGTTTTACTGCAAAATCCATCTCTCAATGCGTAGCTGTCAACATACCGCCAATGGTGTGCCTGCCATATGTAACGAATATAGGTAAGCAAACTACCATGCTTCTCCACTATCTGCTTATCGTAGGTTGCTTTGTATAATAGGCTGGCTTGATAGACACAGGCGGTAAAAATATCGATAATTTCCAATAACATCAGCAACAGGAAAATAGTGCCAATGTCCAACAATGTCGCACCCACAGCAGAAGCCGCCAACTTTTCAACGCCTTTATCAGTGACAGATTTTAAAGTATTTGTAACTTCAATTTTTGAAAAAACTTCTTTTAGAATGTCTTTCATTAATTTTCCTCGTAAAAAAGGCACTCACCGAAGCAAGTGCCTTGTATTATAGTTCTCCTTATTAATCAATTTTTTTCATTCATATAGTATTTACAGGTATTTAACATAACTTGTCCAATAGGCATTACCAATCGTGTTGTTGCTGATGAGGCATTAATGCCAGCAACTATCCACTCACCCGTATCGCTGTCAACAGTAACAGTGTACACTGTCCCATCAATTACAGACAACGCATATGGTACATTATGTGCCACACCACATATTGCCATGTTTAGTCTCCATGCTTGACCACTGTAATTCCATACAATTAGATATGCACCACCTGTTAGTGGTTTAAGTCTGATTTGACCTGTTTCCCATGTAGCAACATTACTAACACTCACCCGCTTAATTGTATCTTCAAAACCGAAACGGAATTTTCCGCTGAAAAACATCGAGCCATGTATTAAAGTGTTGGGTAAATCATATCTTGATAATATATTTTGATTTGTGCCACTCGTATCAAAACTGCAACGAGCTATCTCAATCTGACAACGGCTTGCACTTGAATAGTTAGCAGCAATATCTGCATTGTTCAACTCCACAAATGCCCTGTTCTCACATGTCCATGACAATTTACAGTTTTTAATTTCCAAAAGCATTGCTCGTTTGTTAGCATCAGACGATAGAGTCATTGTCATAAGCCCACCATTAAGCAACTCAAAATAGCAGTTTTCGACAACAACCGTACCTTGTCGCAGTGTAAGTAATTCTTTGGACGAAAAATCTCCACGACCCTCAAAAATGCAATCAACCAGTCTCAATAAAGTTACACCACCATATGTGCCACCCGGTTCAGTCACAACCAACTTGCCAGTGAATTCCGATTCGCCTTGACATTCCGCAAATGTAGCGTCATAGACAGCATTCGTTGTAATAAAATCCGTTTCACCAAAAAAACGGCAACCGATAAATCTCGCACTTTGACAAAATATGCCATGTTTGGAAAATGCTACATTGTCAAAAAGACAATTTAGGAAAAACGATGTAGAAGTGTATAAATTATCGTCAACAATTGCATTGCCATTGCCATGAAAAACGCAATTTACAAACCTCGGTATACTTGTATAGTTTATCGCCCATGTCAGCATATTGGAGTTAAGTACAAAGGTACAATCCGTAAAAGTTATTTGGGGACTATAGTTTTTATATGCTGATATATCTATTGGATTATTAATCGTGATAACGCAACCATGAAACTGCTTTTTCGGATTATTGTTTAATGCCCATTTGATAGACTCCTCATTGTATATTTCGGCACTCTCAATCAATTCCGCTACATTCCCATTATCAAGGAAAATGGTGCTGATATTATCTTCCACATCAGAAGCCGTCATTGCTCGGATAGTGTATATTCCTGCTCCGCCATCATTAGCCGTATAATAGCCTAACGTGCCATATACAGAGCCTATTTTCCCATCGGATGCTTTTAATTCTGCAACATTTACAACATAAATAATATTTTTTTTGGCAATTAGGTTAAACTCATTAATGCGTTCTGCAACGCTCACATTATCTAAAAAGATGATATTTACACCATCATCTACATCCCCGCCTTTTTTTTGGCGGATAGCATAAAACGCACCATTTCCATCGTTATATAACGTATACCCTTTTGTTGCCGCAACATTGCCATTAACCAAATTAGCGGCTTTCATATCGGCTACGTTATTAAACCATACCGCTTTGTCAGTAGTTACTGCGGCGAGTGCATCATTGGCAATATCAATCGCCTGTTGGCTATTATCTAACGCTTCCTGCACATCTTCGGATGTTACTTCGGCATTATATACTCTGTTTCCCAAGTCATTAATAGCATCTTCTGTTTGTTTTAATACTTGCTTACCTGTTATTCTGCCCTCTAACGGGGTATAGTGAAAATCTACATATTCTGCCATTTTACACCTCTTACTGTGCTTTAATTAAGAACCGCAACGCTACGTTAGCAGGACGATTTTCCGTGGCAACGGGAACAACCCTCGAAGAATTAAAATCACATCGTCTTGACGCATTTCCGCTATCTTCATTATCAGAATTAGGCACATTAATTTCGCTATTATAAAATGCTCCCGACCCTTTATCTGATGTTGTTTCAGTATCAATATCGCCAGCTTTATGGTCATCCAAAGGAAACCAGCCTGTTATATTTCTAATAGCATCCGATTGTTTTGAGCCTACTGTACCACCCGTAAACGTCTGCGACGTAGTTTTTCCGTTAATAGTAACGTTCAATGCCTGCGAACCTACACAACGGGGGAATAAACCTTGTAAATTCGGCACAGTATTAGCCCCTAATACGCTAACCAGTTTGGGGTATGCGGTACAACTCTGCCCGTTACAATCAAGCCATACGCCGCCATCCTGCGGATTTGTACTTGATGCCCACATGATGATAGTGCCGATGGGTGTTCCTACCGCTAACCCATCAAGCAAAAAGTCAATCAATGGCGTCCAGTAGGTAGTCTGTGTTGGTGCTTGTACTCCGTTATTCGAATCTGCACCATTTTGTCTAATGCAACGATATAGCACATTATTATAATTTACAACGCACCCGACAATGTACGTTAATTCTTCAGAATATGCAAATACACCGCCGCTTTGTGCGAAATGGCAGAACGATGAAATAGCGTTTAAAATCCCGTTAAAATCTTTTCTTTGTGGCGGTACACCACCCATATTAAGCGGTGTTTCTGTGATTCTCGGGAAACCAGCCTGCCAACTTGCAGAACCTAAAACTTCCCCGCCACTATTAGGAATTGCGTTTTTATCACCGCCTCTTGCAAAAGGCTGTCCAATAAAATTGGGTTGTACTGGTATCATTTATGCCCCTCCCTCTACAACATTGCTATTGCTTGTAAATGTACCGCAATTAAACGGCTGTAATTCGCTATTTTTAAAGCCGAAGATATTGTCTTGAATGACTATCAAACTCCATCCAACGCCTGCGGATAGGTTTAAAATCGCCCCTACATTGAACAGAATTTTTTCCTCATCGGTTAATTCTCTTTTTGCCGTAAATCGAACGTGCATCGGGAATGAATTATAATATTCACCCCCGTTTTGTGCTTTAACTATAATATTCTCTGCCGTAAATAAATCTCCGTCAAATAAGGTATATAGCATCTTATTTAACGTAGCCAATGAAGCGTCAGAAATATTTGCGTATGCCTTATATTTAAGCAATCTTCGGTATGTCTCATCGTTCAACGTGATAGCTTGGCTTGCATACTGCACAATTCTTGGAATGCCGATAATTCGCCCCAAAATATCCAACCCAACGCCCTGTGCGGTATCAATATCCATGAATTGTTTTTCGATTAAATCCGTATCGTTTTGTGCATCGATATTGTCGCGGAAATCTGCCAATAACTGCGTAATCGTTACCGAATCGGCATACTGCGTTAACAGATACGGCTGTAATTCTTCTCTGACATCATCGCATTCCCTAACATCGGTATCCGTATGAAAATTCATGCTATACCTCCGTTACAACAATCAAATTCGCACTAATAACAGGCATTTTATTTAACGGAATTTCTGCTACATCTCCATAACTTGCTGTGCTTGGATATGCAATTTCAATACTTTTTAAATTAATTGCACCTACGTTGATAACGTCAGCATAGAACCTCGATACATATACAGTATCGCCCATTTTTACCCGTTCGTATTCAGATAACCCATTAAAGTTATTAATGATAGCTGAACGTATCAATTCTGCAATATTGCTCGGTGTTTCATTTGTACGTTCTATCGTAACCCTTATTTTGGTATTGACAGTTTGTGGGATTTCATAAAAGTATTCGTTTTCCACTCCATTAGTTTCGTCCGTTACAATAACGGAAGTATTTCCTGTTGTTCCGCACCCTGCATCCAGTTTATTATGTATTGCAAGCCCTATATCCGCCTGCTCGCCACCATATACCGATAAATAAATACTATGCGGCGGTATCGTTACTCCACTTTTAATAACGGAATAATCGCTCCTGTTTTGCTCAATACCATACGCTACAACCCCACGCAAATTGCCTACCGTACCGCCCACACTTTCAGCAAGTCCATGTGAATTTTTTGCTACACTTGCGGCTCGCCTGTTCTCAAACTCGCTCTGCGTTTCTCTATCCCTACCAGTAACACCAGCCGCCATGTTAGATACACTGTCCCAGCCGGGAATTACTGTTATAATCTTGTTTACTGCTTCCGCTCCAACTTCTATCGGTCCATATACAGAACACCGAAAAACTGTGGAAACTTCACCGCTTGCAGGAATCGTGCTTGGCACGATATTATAAAACGTATTGCCGTTTACATCCTGTACAACAGCACCATACGGAATAATTGTTCCCTGTAAGCCTTTACATTGACAGGTAACCAACGTAGGCTCTGCCACCTGACGTTCCAAAAAGTAAATCTTCGCCAGTGCATCCTGCGCTACCCCTGTTGCGGTCTGCGGATTAAAATTATTACCCATCCGCAAAATCTCTGCATCTTTTTCAGCGATTAAAGCGGTTTGCCCATCAATTAATTGTCCCGCAGGTGTTTCTGCTTCTGTATTCAGTTCGGGAGTTTCTGCGGAAACATTAAAGGCATTTTTCCACTGTTGAGCCACTCGTTGTCTTATTACTGCGGTATCTTCCGCAACCAAACCTGTTGTCGGGTCAAACGTTATCATCTCTACACCTCTATCTGTACGTTCGTACCATTTATCGTTGTTGCCGTAATTACACCGCCTATAATTCGTCCGTCTTTATCGTAGGTGGGCTGCGGTTCACAAGCCGTCACACCCTCAACGCTCATTGCCGCTTTTCTCCATCGGTTGATGACAACGGATTGGCTGGCAATCACTTTTTTGCCGAAAACCTCCGTCAAATACGGAACACCTCTTGCCCGTTCAAAATACGCATCGTTTTCAAACAGCCGTACCGCATTGGCTACATTTTGTGCAATCGCATAATCGTCAACCGCAGTAGCAATGTTTCCTGCATCATCAACGTGTATATCCCATTTATCGTTTAACAGCAACGTATAAGCCATTCAAACATACCTCTATTTCAGCGTAAAATCGTTTTACAGACGTTTTTATTGAAAACGCATATAAACTATCACGTCAGTTGATTGCCGTGCTTGTATCACCATGTACCCCGTGATGATAATGATTCGTCAAACTATGACCATTACCGACAATATCACCGCTTGCAGTAATAGTGCCTTGTACTGTGACATCTCCCACGATATTGACCCCACCATTCGCAGTGATATTGCACTTTCTGTCCTGCGTTAATTCAACAAATACCTGCGGTGCTTGATTCAGCACACCGCCAATGTAATATCCATCGCTTTCGGAAAATCTCCTAAAACTGGCAGGCTGTTGCGGTTCAGTAGTGTCAGCGGTCACTGTGGAAGTATCTCTTGAAGCGAATACCGCTAACCCTTTATCCCCTACAACAGGGTCGATAATCAATGCCGCTATACCACCTTGTACCCTCGAATATGGCAGATGATAATGCGTAACAGGCTGTACCGCTTTCCCCATGCCATCAACATACGTTACAAGCGGTAAAACGTCCACATATCCCGTAGAATCATTAGACGGATATACGGCTACCACCTTACACGGCAAACAAGTATTAACGCCGCTTAAAGCCTGCTTGACCACGAAATCAAGCTGATTATTATAGCCTTTGTTAGTATAAATATTCTGTTGCCCTTTTACTGCGGTATCATTCTGCATTTTTCTTGCTTTCCTGTACCCATACACCTGAAAGATGTGTTTCCCATTCCGTACCATTAGGAATGTAAGCAGATAACTTATGCTCCAGTTTTGATATCTTCCATATTCCCGAAGCATGGGGAAGAATGGTTTTTAATTCAAAATATCCGCCCAACTCGAAGTCTGGGTTATATAACGCAGAACATTCTACCCCATCATTGGTGTAGGACGGATACCCGATTAAACCGCTTTCCTTGCTGATTAAAGGAATCGTTCCTTTCGGCTCGGTTTCGTATGGTTGAATAATAAATTTTCTATTATCAATAATCAAATCAATCCCTACCTGTGTTGCCAACTGCTGTGCTTTTTGGACAGGAGAACCAGCGAAAACACTATTCACCACGGACATAGTAACGCCACGATTTTCGAAATCGTAATTTGCTTCTTTGGCAAACTGTGTCATTAATTTTTCAACTGTAGTTTCGCCCTGTACACTGACAGGCGGTGTAGGTATCAAATTAGGATAATATCCACAACGTGCTTCAATTTTGAAATCTAAATTGGCATCTCCGATAACAGGAACAGCCGTAATAATTTCTCCTTGAAATACGTTATTTAACTGTTGCCCTTTTGTGCCTGCTTCTATCACGATGATATTGTTATACGTTTGCAGTTTTCGAAACGCTAACATGGTCATTTGACGGGCGGTATCCAGTTTAATGTTACTGATAACTACATCTGCCTTGCAACCATCTTTTTCGCCTGTTTTAGATACGTTTACCTGCGTAGGCAGCCCCTCATATACAACGGTATTATTCCCTTGCCCGAACTCACCATCACGCAGAAATACAGTGATTTTTATAGTTTTTTCGGTAAAACTATTCATCGTCCGCTCCATCATCAAAACATAATAACCAACGTGTGCCCAAACCGCTATAAACAGGCGGTTCATCGTGGTTTGTAGTATCCGTAAAGAATAACATGCCATCAAAATCGGGTGTCGGATATTGCACCAAACTGATATTAGGCAAGCAGATTGCCCCTGTCCTAATCTCAACCCCGTTGCACGTTAAATCCATATATATATACTCGCCACGCTGGAACAGGTGTATTGTACAGTTTTGGTCATTTAATACGACTTGGAATCGTTGGTTTGGTATTGCCTGTACAGGAATAAATGAAATCATTTGTTATTCCACCAATCTTTTATGTCTTTCGCAATAGAACGGGAACGCTTCGCACTTTCCTGTTGCTGACTACTTCCGCTGTTAGTGCTTGTCATTCCTGTATCTTGGGTGCTTGCATCACTTGGACTTGCCGCTTCTCCATCAGAAATCGGGGGCGGTAGTTCTGAAACATCTGTTTGGCTATATGCCGCCTTAACTTCCCTAATCTCACGGAATACGCATTGCACATACAATAACCCTGTGCCATTGGTAACGTCCCTTGTGTACGAATAACTTTCCAATGTCATTTTTTCATATTCAGCATACGGAGTAACGATGGAAAGAATATCCATGCCTGTTTTGTATCGCTTCACAATATTCAAACTGCTTTGCAAATATTGTGCAGTTCCCTCAAAACATAGCGTACACTGGATTTGTTGCGGTTCGGTAGTTTTGTTATACGAAAAAAAGGAATTTTCTTCGACAGGCTGTGAAACCGCACTTCCGTTTTCTTCTACGCCAATATCCATGACTTTGACATTCCCAAAAACAGAAGTGCCTTGCTTGTCTCGAAAATCCCATATTTCCGTTGCTTTTTTATTATTGGATAATAGCGAATAAACACCTATTCCCCACTGTAGTAAATTAGCCATTTATTCACCTCAATATGAGCCATCAGCCGCAGGAACGGGATTATTCCCCATCAGCCTGTTTGCCGCATCCGTAGCACCCGTAACTCCGTTGAATGTATTATTCTGTACCACACTTGTATTGCGGTTGGAGTTATCAATATTCCCGGCATTTCCTCTCGCAAGCAATCCGCCCACACTTGAACCGATGCCTGCAATAGTACTGCCAATCGTTCCCACAAAACTGAAGAAGTCTCTGATTTTATTCATCAAATCATCAAACCACTTTAGTACAGGCTCTACGAATTGGTTATAGATAGCATCTTTTGTCTGCCCGAATGCTGTGCTTGCATTTTCGGGCAAATCTCTGATGATTTCTATCAACTCGCCCATAGCCCGCCATACTTCTTTGCATTGGGTCACAAGTGAATTGAAAACATCAATAGCAGGCTGAATCTTTGGTTTAAATTCTTCCCACGACCCCAAATACTCGCCAATTACAGAATCGCCGCCTTCCATCCATACCATAATATCTTCTATGGCAAGACCGATAGCTACGAGAACACCGATAATGAGTGCCGCCTTTAAAAACGCAGGATTCGTGAAAAGTTTCCAAAGCTGTTTGCCCAATTCCTTGATGGACGGAATCATAGCTGTGGTAATGATAGCCGCTAACCCAACAGCCGCAGGAATGAACGCCCTCGCATGTTGCCGTAGATACACAAGCCCCATGCCTAATTTAGATATAATAGGCGTTACCAACCGAAATATGGGAACAACGCTCATTTTCATGACCCGTGATACGTCATTTAATGCAACGTCAAATTCCCTCGCAATCTCTACATCCCGTTGCGTATAAACACCTAAATCCTTGATATGCTTTAACTGTTGGTTGATAGCACCGCTTCCCTGCTGAAAAAAATTCATCAGGTTAAAATCTCGGATGCCCAATCTTCTGCCGATACCGCTTGCCGTTTGTGCATCCATATTCTTGAATGCATCCGCCATCTCCAGTAAATAGGTGTCTGTATCCTTGATTTTTCCATCTATCGTTGTTAACGCAGGCAATACGCCTTTATCGGCAAATTCTTTCAGCGTTCCTGTCCCATTGATAGCGGCATCCGTAATCTGTGCATTCATCCTCTGCCATAACGCACCGACAGCTTCAGCACTTGAACCAGCATCTTTTGCCGCCCCTTGCCACATCTGCAAACGCTCTACATTCACGCCTAAACTCGTTGACAGGTGGTCAAGGTTAATTACCTCATCGTAGGTCTGCTTGATGAATTGACCGCTCAATAAAGCAGTAAAAACAGGCATGACGAACATTCCCACTGCACTTTTTAATGCCGTAGCGGTTTTTTGTACAGCCTGCGTAGCACCCTGTTCGACGCCCTTGCTGTCAACACCTATTTGTATTAATAGTTTTTCAATGATTCCGCCGTCTGCCATCCTGCTTTATCTCCTCGAACATCCTGTCTTCGTTTATGGAATTTACACTGATAATTTCGTAAAAATCCATTAAATCCTCATAACTGTAAATCGTCTGCAATTCATACAACGTAGCATATCGTTTCACTACAGCCAATGCTGTCAAAGGCATTACTTGTGGGTATTTTTCTTGAACGTAATGGTATCGTTCTTGTGGTCTTGGAATTGCAGGACGTTGGTAAAAAAACTGAAATTCAACTTTGCCGCCGCCATGCGTAATCGGTACAGATTCATCGGGTCAACTATCTGTGCATCAATCGTTTCCTGCGAACAGGCAATCCCACCGCCATTTACGTTCCCATCAGGCAAAAACGTGCAACATTCAATCAGTTCGTTATACAACGGCTCTGCCTTTTCATAATCAATGGTCGCAATGGCTCTGATTGCTTTTTCAATATCAATATCATCCGTTTTTAGTTCTTTTCCTGCACCTACCAACAAAAACGCCATGCGGTTTACCCAACGCTCTGCTTTTGTTGCTGGCATCTGTGTAATTCGAAAGGTACGCTCCTGCCCATCATCAATTACTTTCACGATTTCTGTTTTTCTCATTTTATACACTCCTGTTAAAACTGCGCAAAATCGTTTTTAAAACGTTTTAAACCGCCTGCATGAGTAATTTATCACGCAAGCGGCAAAAACGCTCTATAACTAATTTTACGCTGAAATCAAGCCTATTTTACACTTTCAAAATCGAACGTGTAGGTAATCGGCTGTAAAGTTGCCTGTGCATCGGGGGTCAGTTTACCCGTTTTCAATACGCCTTTCGTATACTGACGAATCATTCCAGTGCTTGGATAGGTAACAGATAAATCCACCCAGTATTTACGCTTATTAGCCGCTTCCGCTTTAATTAGAGTATCAAAATACTTGATAGACGGAGAGGACGGCTCTAATACGATAGTCAGCGTTTTAATGGACGGAGTATAGCCTGCTACCATCTGCCCATCAACACTCATCCTCGTTTCTGCGTAGGTATCATCGCCCTGTGCAATGGCATTGCTTACGCTGAACTGCTGGAGTTCAAAACCAGCGGGGAATAATTCCCTAACCGTCATATATGCCGCAAGATTGGCGGAAGTAATATCATTCATTCGTTCTCACCTACCTTTACAGAATCACCGTTGCAGGCAGTTCAATCTTCTGTACTGCACCGCCATATGTGTACCATAATCCGCAAACAGGGGTTTCACGTTCTACCCTTGCCTGTGCGCCGGGGTCTTCGACTAGCAGGAAATATCCATCGGTATAAATCTGTTCGGAAACATCCTGCCCAATCTCGTTATATAACTGCGCTTTCTGTGCTTCGGACAGATTCAACCCAGCCTGAATCACGCCATTATTCAAACCACGATTAATCGGGTCTAAACACCACGCCCGAATCTGATTGTATCCTGCATCAGTATACGGAGTCCGTGCCACCTGCTGTAAGCCGTTTAAAATAGCGTTCTGTAAGGCATTCCGCAACCAAATATTACCGATATACGCATCGATAAACCCGAAATCACCGCCTGTCAGTTTGCCGTTATAGAAGAACGTAAAATCTTCCACACGGCTTGCATATCTGCCATAATAGTTGACATTCATGGATAACAGATTTTCTGCAATGGTTTCATCGGTCACAGAAGCCGCTAACCCGTTTTGGCTACGGAAAGCCATGGTCGGCAAGCCGTTATATCTGTTCCAATCTACCGATGCCCAAATGCTCATAGCCGCCACAGCATGGTCAACAATACCAAACAGCAGGACAGTTCCCTCATAATCGGCATTTTTCAGCACGTTCGGCAAGTTGTTCTGATTGCTCGGTACAGTATTTCCCTGTGAATCCGTATAAGGGAAGTACGCATATTCAACTTTCTGATTATTCGTCCATTCTGCCAGTGCGATGATTTCATCATCATCGGCACTGTACAATGTGGTAAAGGATACCCAATTACCATCTGCCCTTGCAATAGCCGTCATGTTGGCGTCTTCGCTCATTGCCGCCATGCCTGCCTGTGCCACCGCACCAGTAGCAGAGGAAAGCCCTAACGCATCAGCACTCGTTCCAGTCGCTACGCTTACACTGGAATTTTCTCCAGTTGTAGCAGATACCACAATAAACGCATTCAGATTGCTGTTATACGTTACAGTAGTACCTGTAATTTTTGCCTGTAAAGCGGTCGCAACATCACTTTGTGTGGTTGCGGAAGATAAATCCAATCCCGTTACGTTAACAGTAGTTCCGTCAACGTCAATACTGAAACTGCCTGCGGTAATAGCCTTTAAATCGCTCAATTTAGCCGCAGAACCGCCGATTAATTCACCAGCTACATCTACATCAATACGCCTTGCAAATTTAAGCGTATCGGGGCGTTTAAAAGCATTATCATAACCCATGAAATATTTAAGTGCCGCCTTGTATTCGTCAGAATCATATCCAAAATAAGCACCTACCGCAGTAGCGGAAGAAAAGCTCATATCGGGATAGATGCACAAAGCGTTCTTGGTCAGTAACAGACCGCTCATTGCAAGGTCGGGTACGCCAGCGTTAATTACCCGTGGCGTAACATCCACAATTTGTCTTGCAGGAATAGCCATTCCGTTATTCTCCTTTCTTTATTGCGGAGGATAGGCAACATCAACATTGACCACTTTCATTTCCACGATTTCCGTATTCGGCTGTGGCAATGTCAAGTTGTCCCATTCCGTAAGATGTAATGCTATGCGGTATCTATGCACCCACTGTTCGTTTTCATCAACGAATGGTAAATATTGCATATCATCCGCAAAATTAAAGTTAAATCCTAATTTCTTGAAAAATTTACACGATAAATAAGACCGCCCTAATACCGCAAGATTCTTGGCATGAGTTTCAGCAACTTCCTGCTCACTACTGCAAAAATCAATATTAACAACCTTTTCGTGCAGGGTATTAATGCTGACTTCCTGCTTTTCCGTAAACGTATCCACATTCGTACCTACACGTTCAAAAGAATCCATGTAATACATCGTGTAATCGTCCGTCTGCGGCAAGGTGGCTCGGTTTTGATACCCTCTGTAAAGGTTATCCTGCACCACATCTGTGTATTGCAGTATGTAATCATTCACAGCTTCTAACAAATCCATCGTTATCCCTCATACCAATCACTTGCGGAAAAATCCGGCGGTGTAGTCTGTATATGAACGCCCACATTGCACCATCCGTCCCATGTCCAATCTTCCAAAACAATAGTGACCAACCAATACGTCCCATCAGAACGCTTGATAATATCTCCTGTTCTTGTTATCGGTAGTCTCTGCTGTCCGGTAATCGGCATAGGAGCATCAGAGTACAAAAAAACCTGTTCACTGATAGGAGTATTCCCTATCACCTCTGCGTGTTTTAAAGCATCAGAATCAAGCGGTTGAAAGTTAGCTTTAATCGTCTGCGGCTCTGCGTATACCGCTTTGATTTTTCCTTTTACATTCTTTTGTCCTGCACTCTGATATAGCGTTACTGTTTCATCGGGATGAATCGAAGTGATAGCACCACGAACCACACTATGCAGATTTACTCCTATTGCCATCACTTCACCTCGTTCCCATCCACCTTGCAAACAACACTGTTCACCATTACGCCAGTATCATGCAATACCCTGTACGGGTCATTCTTCGCTTGATTTTTGCCTTTAACATCAGCAGATTTTCTCATTTTTGCCTTGATTGTAGCAGGCTTGTTCGGTCTCGGGTCGTTAGGATTCCACTTCATAATGGTTTTCTTTATATCCCCTGCTGCCGTAATTCCTGCCTGTCCGAACGCTTCTTTCATGCTTGCCTGCGATAACCCTCTTACCGACAGAACTCGTCCTATCAGCTTTACCCACGCAGGATGGCTTTTATCGAACGTTCGCTTCATAAAGGGTCGGGGCGGATTATGGTTGCCGAACTCATTCAGATAGGCAACATACGCAACAGGCGTTCCATCAGCGTATGTTGCTTCCTCAAAAAATCCAACCTCTGCAACTGTTTTTAAATTTTGCACTTTATGCAGATATTTCTGCAATAAACCGCTTGATTTCACACTAACATTTGCAATAGCCAATATACCGCATCCCTACTCTGTATTTTGCCGTGGCAAGCCAAAACATACTGCCACATTGGGTCTGACTATACCAGTTTGGATTACTTGTATACGCCTGTAAGCCGACGGAAACTTTACCCTCTGTGGCAGATGTCAGCAAACCAACCATGCCTGTACCTCTCTGCTGTAACGTAGCAATATGGCACACAAGCATGTATAACAAGGTTTTCCGCTCCGTTAAATCCTGTACCTTGCTATTCTCGGTATTATCTAACAGCAAACATGCCGCATTGAAAAAGATTCCCAACTGCTCGGGCGTAAACACGTTTTGAAATTGTGGATATAATGACAGAAATTCATCTGCATCAAAAACAACCACATTATCCATTTACTTTTCCTCGAATTTCTCCGTCTTTGCTTTTTTCGGGTCAATAGGCTCAAAACCATTGCGTAAATCCTTACGCTCGATAGCTTCTTTTCTTGCCTTGCCTGCGGTGGTAGCAAAAATCAAGCCTTTGGTAAATCTCGGGTCATCCGCAAAATTCCGCTTGATTTGCTCCCACGCTTCAACAGGAACATTTGCCGTAATACCATATGCACCAACGGGCAAAACGCCAGCTTCTTTTCCACGCAGATTGTTTGAATTGCCGTGGATTCTGATTTTTTCAATTTTTCCCTTGTTATTCAGCACTTCAAAAATGCAATCTCTCGGGATATTGGCACATACTGTTACAGTATCGTTTTTTACAGGCTCAACCGCTTCTTCGGTATTGATTACATCGCCCGTATTCAGCACTTCTTCGTTAACTTCTTCTTTTCTCTTGCGTGTACGTTTTACTGCCATTTTTGATATACCTCCTTAAAAGAAAATCCCCTCACTGAATCAGCAAGGGGATTGTTTAAAACTCGCTTATACGCCTGCCATAATCTGAATAGCGAACGGACGCAGTACAATAGCACCATAAGTGCCAGCGGAGAATTTCTGCTTGTAACTGGACAGTTCAGGAATCAACTGATGGGAACGCATCTTTTCAGAATAGCCCAGTTCAGCAACGGGTGCGCCATCAACGGTACGTGCCGCCAGCAATACGGAATTACCGCTTGCATTAGCCAGTTCCGGCAGGGTAACGAAACTAATATTCGTGAAGTAGTTTTTCAGAATATCAATAACGGATTTGCCGTATTCTGTGGATTTGCCCAGCATTACCATAACAGCAGGCGGAGCGGCAAGCACAAGGTCACTGTCGATGGTGATACGTCCTGCACTATTGGTAGCCAGTTCGCCAAACAGTTTGATAATATCATCATAAATCTGAATGGTAGTCTTGTCTGCCCACTGAGTTGCAGTGCCAACAGTAGTCGGGGAAATATCAGCGTTCAGGTTCGGGTCATTCAGCAAACCGTAAATACGTTTACCAGCTACGCCACGCAGATAGAATTTATTTGCGTCAATATCCAGCACTTCAGCGGCAGAGCGCTGTTTTTCGGAAATCAGGTCAATAGTGGCGCGACTTGCAACAGCCGCTTCACGTTCGCCGTAGCGAATAGTGGTCTGATAAACGTAGTTATCACGTTCAGGATATACCACGTTAACATCAGCGGTAGGTTCGTTACCATAATCGGTATACGGAGCGGTACCACCTACAATTTCAGCCGCCTTGAAAATAGCGGAAGAAGTAGTCCAATCACCCTTGCGAGTTTCACCAAACAGCAGACGAGCGTTTCTCGGTGCGGTCAGAATATCAACCACGGACGGGTCAACATAAGCGGTGAACACAGCGGGAACACCTACGTTCGGGGAAGTAATAGCCGCATCAGCGGTCATGCCCTCGGTAATAAAATCTCTTGCACCATCAAAGACAATGCCTGCATCTTTCATGGCTTTACGGAGTTCATATTTAGAAATAGCCATTCGTCTGTTCTCCTTTCTTACCAGTTGGAAATTACGGAAATTTCGTTAGCTTCAGCGGTAGTAACGAAATAGAAATCGGTTTCAACTGCACCGCTAACAGTACCGCCAGCCGCACCAGCTTTTACCGCACCAGTAGTGGTATCCGCAAATACTTTCTGACCTTTGGTAACGGCAACTGCCGCCTGTACGAAGAAATCGCCTTTCTTCTGTACGCTTACGTTACCACCAGCAGGAACGTAATTGATAGCATCGGCATCAGTATTGAGTACGTAAGCAACTTCACGAACAACGAAACCCAGCGGTGCGCCAGTACCACTCGGATTTACCTGTCCTGCATCGGTAGTATCTTCCCAGCAGAAACCACCAACGGGAACGTTTACTTTAGCGATATAACCTTTTGCAGTGCTTACAATCGGATTTACTGCGGCATATGCACCCGGCAGACCGACAGCAGGCACGAGATTAACTTTATTCTGAAAATTAGCCATGTTTTAATCTCCTTTCAATTATTTACGGATTTTATTCAGGGCTTTCATGTATTTGCCCATGGAATCATCCAGTTCGCCGCCAATCATAGCGGAATCAGAAGCCATCGCAGGACGGTTCGAACACATAACGTCAACCATGCCTGCATAAGCACTTGCAGGATATTTCTTTACCGCAATGCCATTCTTTTCCAATGCGAATTTGTAAATCGCTTCGGCAGAATCAAACGCAAACGGGTCGGAAATTTCGCCAACCAACGGGCGTACCTTTTTAGCCGCCGCATTCATGCCACGCATTTTAGCCATAACGCTGTCATGGATTTTTTTCATGGAATCTTCACCCAGTGCTTTTTCCATGCCCTCACGTTCATGGTCGGCATCAATCTTTTCGGGGTCAGCTTTTTCCCGTTTCTCGCCATACTTGACGCCCAGCTCGAAAGCCGCTTTAAACTTCGGGTCTTTCATCAACTCGTCAAGATTGTCTTCATCGACAGGCAGTTCCTCATCTTTGCAAGCGTCCTCGGTATCTTCCTTTGCTTCGTCAAGGCGTTTTTCCATGCCCTCGGCTTCGTGTTCGGAATCCAGTTTTTTCGGCTCTTTCTTTTCCAGTTCCTCGCCGTACTTCACGCCTTCTGCAAAAGCGGGGTCATCATCTTTGGCTTCGCCCATCTTTTCCAGTTCTGCCTTTGCCGCCGCTTTTTCTTCATCAGATGCCAACGGCATGAATTTCGCAAGAAATTCGTCGATAGGAATTCCATTCATCATACTATTCTTTCTCCTTTCGTTTTCATTGCTATATTTAACAGCATCCATGCTGTCAGCAACCTTTACATCGTGTCCCGCCCGTCCCTCGGGAACAAGCGCAACGTGATTGCCTTTAATATTCCGCATAATCAAGTCGTAATGCACTTTGCTACCATCTACCTCGGTAAATTCCCCCGAAGTAAAATCGGGGTCATAAGAGTAACAACAGCTTATTTCAGCCGCCTGCCCATCTTCGATATACCCGATAGCCTGTGCATCCGTAACTGTCATGCTATTTTTTAGATATGGTGCTTCAAATACCGCATCTGTTCCCACACTGCCAACTACCCATTCTTTAGCAGGTTTTTCAGCATTGATTTCATGATGTTCTAACAAAAGCGGTAAACCATTGAAAGTGTTAGCCGCCTTTTCCAGTTCATCGGCAGGACGCAATGCGTAATAAATTTTCTCGGGGTCGAATCCGTGCTCATCGCTGAACGGAATCTCTTTCCCCAAATACGGATTTACAGTTGCTTTACTGATTGGAGTTAACGCAACGTGTAAAAATCCATTATCATCTTTCGTCCTCATGCTCGGCTTTGCATCAAGGACGATATTGTGTTTATTCATGCTCGATTACCTCCTTTCTATGGAGATTGCCATATAAAAACCGCCACCCCAAAAAGAGATAGCGGTTATTATAAAAATCAACAGCGTAAAATCGCTTGCATTGTGTTTTTAATGCTTGGTTAATACAAATTATCACGTAAGCAGTTAAAATGCGCTATAAACAATTTTACAGCGTTTTAAAGGCATTTTCGCTTATGTGGTTTAAATTGCTTTTATTCTGTGCCGGGGAACAGAAAACTTGCAGTGCACATGCAGTATATAAGCTGCCCCGGCAATACAAATTCACCGACATCGGGGTCGTATAACCCTTTATCTAAATCAAACGTGTGGCCGTCCATTTCCATATGGGTGATACGGCTTGATTTTTCTCCGGGGATATGAATCCATTCCCCTTTAGTTGCCCCGTATGCTTTAGCATTCTCGATAGCAAATCCCTGTGTAGCTTTTTGCACTTGGTCTTTTGCTATCAATTCTGCCCTGCGTTCTGCCTGCTTTTCTGTCTTAACAAGCGGATGGTCGAATTTATCTTCAATAGCTTCTTTTATAGCCGCCCTGTCACCGCCACGCTCTACGGCATCTCGCACAGTTTCCTGTACTTCATGGAAATAATGCTTCGGTATCGTGACTATCAAATCCACGCCCTCGGTTACAATACTATCAATCAGCGTTTTTTCGGAATCGGTATAATTTGGCGTGAGTACCATCCCGATATCCTTTAACTGCTTCATAATATCTTTGCGTGTGCGTTTCTTGACAGTATCTACTAACCAGCGGTTCATCTGCCTTGCCCGCTTCGTGAATATCTTGTACCATTTCTCACGGAGCATTGCCATTATCTGTGTTAGCGTAATTGGTGCATCGGTCGTTTTTTCCCCGTATAATACCGCTATTTCTCGCCTTGTATCCTCATGCATAGCTTTTATCAGCTTGCGGAGTTCTCGCCTGTATTTAGCGGCATATCCTGCATTCGGGAACATCCTGCCGAATGTGATTCTCTGCGGTTTCATTCAATCACCACTTCTTTTTCTTCGGGAATATCCAAAGACGGAAAATCATCCTCACGTTCTGTTAACGTATTGTAACCGCTGTTTGCATCAGCAATAAGGCGTTCCCTTGCCTCGTCCTCGCTGATAACTCCTGCGGTAATCAATACCGCATCTGTATCAGCTTGAATCTTGTTGGTTTCCGCTATCTTGCGTTCGTCATCTTCGCTCAACGGCAGGAAATTGAAAATGATAGAATCATCTATCTCGCCATATAGGTTTTGCTGAAGAACTCTCAATACCCTACGGATAGGTTCGCCAAACATCTTTTCCTGCTGTGCCTTGATGTTGTCATAATGATTCTGTAACTCAACATCACCACTGGAGAATCCATTCGGTGACAGACCCCACATTTTTGTGACAGGCTCACAGAACATTGCCGCCACATATTCCATGCTCTGCCGTACAATATCTGTCACTCCTGCAAGAGAAGTAGTCTGAATCACCAAATCCTCCATATCTTTGTCAATTGCGGCACAACCATCATTGGAACGATTCTGTACAAAATACTGAATGCGGTTCTTTAACGCTTGGTCGAATCCACCGCTCAATACTTCTTCCATGTTTGTTTTCAGAATCGTAACAGCGTACTTTTGCAGTAATCGTCCTGCGGCTTCTCTGTTCTCCGTATAATGCGCCACAGCATCAATGACCTTCTGTGCCAACGGCAGACCGAAAAAGTTATATGCAGGCTTGAGCAAACTCGTCAGCTTGTTTTCCGCAAAGTAAATCAGCCGACTTGAATGTACTGGAATCCCCTGCACATACCATAAAGACGGCTTGAAATAATCTTCTCGCATTGGATTTGTTGAATTATATCCGCCCGGTGTTACCAAATACGGCTCAATCAATCTGAACCCTTTGAACGTATCGGGAGTAAACGTCATGCTGTCCAGTATCAGCGGATTGGCAAGGTTATCTTCGCCAGTATCAATGAATAACAGACAACCGCCCATGTACCCACATAAGCACGAAGCGGAGCGGAACAGTTCACGGACTTTCCATTTCTCCATTTCCTGCGTCAGCTTGTCCAGTTTTTCTTGCTGTTCTTCATCGGTATCATCGTTTCCCTTGCGTGACAACTCGCCCCATTTACGGGTCATCTCATCCCCACGCATCTCAACGCCTGCACGAATTAAGCCATTCTGCGACAGGTTCGCCAACGCACCATAACCCATAAAAGAGGCATCTGCACAATGCAGGATGCCCATAGCTTTCATGGTATGTTTCCAACCATCAGCAACGAATGTCTCTAACTGCGGTTTGATAGCATTGAAAGCGGAATCATTCACAGCCTGTACAGACTTTGGTGCGTTCCCTAAAGTCTGCGGCAGATTGTACTTTTCAACGTCAACGAAACTTGCAGAATCCGTTGCGATATTCATTTTTAATGATTTTTTCTTCTTGCTCATAATCCACCAATATACTTTTTACGAAAAATAAAAGCACTTTGCAGAAAATGCAAAATGCCATCGCCATAGAACACTATTATTTTTAACTTTTCAGATTTAAAACTTGATAATTGCTGATATACTTTTACTCACATAAAACTCTGCCGAAGATTCGCACTGTTGAATTTCATTTTCCCTTGTTTGTGAATCTTGTTTTCCAGTGCATACCGCATAGCGTCCATCAAGTGATTGTAATCATCAACAGGCTTGTTTACTGCATTGTCAAACTTATCTTTCGCCCATGAGTAGCAGGATATTTCCGTTATGAAGTTCACGCAACGAGGGTGTACGATGATATGGAAATCCTGTATTTTTTGGATTCCGTTCACAATGCTGTCTTTTCCTTTTTCGGCAGGCTTTATTCTGCGTATTCCGAGCCGCCTTAACTCCTCAATGCTCTTTGGCTCTGCACTGTCAGCGGTTATCTGCTCTTTGGAATATCCCATTTCTTTCAGCCTGTTAGCTATCATTTCATTCGTGAGCGCCTTTTGATAGAGTTCATCAAACACCCACAGCGTTTTTTGGTTGTTGCTGATTAAACCACAGAATAGCGCAGTAGGGTCATTGGTATAGCCGAAGTCCAAACCGAAAGCAGATTCAACGTCCGGCATGGCTGATACTTCCTGCCAGTCGAACACCTTTTCTTCCCAGTTCTCATATACAACGCCCTCTACAACGCCCCACTCGCCAAGTCCTGCTACATTGTACCTTCGTGGGTTCTCGACTTTCATTCGCTCAAAAATCTTGCGGTCTGATTCGTCCAAAAACTCATTCATAAGGTAGTTCGTTGTCATGGATAATACTTCGGGGTCTTCCTTGTCAAAAAACCTCGCTTTTATCCAGTGCCTATCATTCCACGGATTGAATGTAAGCGTAACACTTTTAAACAGACCTTGTGGCAACTGCCCACGGATAGATTCATCAAGCGTGTCGAAGTCTGTTTCCTTCGTGATTTCGTAGGCTTCTTCTATCCATAGCCAACATAATACACCAGTCTCCACCGTGATAGATGTTACCTTTAAAGGGTCGTCTAATCCACGAAAGAATATCTTCTGCCCAGTTGGAATGTACGTTATCTCAAGCGGAGATTCTTTGCACTGAAAACAGCCGTCAACCCCTAACCGATGTATCGCCCATTTCAACTGTGCATAGCAGGAATCCTTTATCGTTCGGTACGTTTTGCGTATCACAAGCATATTGGCTTGGCTATGCTTCATAATATTGTATATCGTCCACAATGCCATCGTTACTGACTTTTTACTGGAGCGGCTGCCCTTTACAACCCGGTATCTCCCTGTAAACCGCCAAAAATCAGCATAGTATTTCCCTACAATATCCGGCAACCATACGTCACAATTATTGGAGTTCATCTTCGCCACCTATGATGATAGGCGTTGCATTGACTGTTATGTTGTTTTGGTCTATCTCGCCCATCATCTCCATAACAAGCCTTGCCATTTGGCTGTTTCCTCTCATTGCCGCTGTTATAAACTGGAGCGCCATAGCCACAGCATATGTCATTTCCTCGGTATCTGCTATCCCACTCGCTTTGAGTGCCGCTTTCATCTCGGGCGAAGTAACTTTCATTTCAGAGTACATTTTCAAGCACTCTTTTACTGTTTTCTTTGCCCGCCTTGCTTCACCACTTTTAATTCCACCCTTGCGGTTAATCTCTCTCACTTCGTCCTTACTTCGCTCCGTGAATGGTATTAAATTTTCATATCCTTTATTTTTGTTATTTTCCATTTTCGTATCACGCTTATAATTGCCGTTATTTATCGTTATTTCGCCCTGTATTGCATTTTAATCTTCCGCTTGATAGTTTCCTTGCGTTACTGATTTTAAACTCCATACAACCGATTTTACGGTGTTACTTCTTCCATCTCTCATTTAATATTTTCGGAACGCAATGCTCCCAAGATACAGAATGATGTATTCGCCTGTTTGTGTCTCCCATTTCACAGATTTTCACTGCGGACGGCATAACCATTACTGTATAAAACGATTTCAAGTATGTTCCGCTATCCAAGTACACATCACTCATCCCGCCTCTGTTTGCTTGGGTCTGCTTCTGTGTAAGCATACATTTTGTAATCGTCAACCCAAGCCAACCTGTCGAACCAAGTCTTGTGTATGTGTTTACATCTTCGTTTATCCTGCCGATAAACTGGAACGGCTTTTCAGCATCACAGAAAAAACTGTTCATTGCTTTTCGTAAAACTTCTTGTTGCAATCTACTGTTTCCTGCTCCACCGATAAAATCTCCACCTTGCGAAAGTGCCACTGTATCTGCTTTTGTATCTTTCAAAAAATCCACCATAGCAGAAAACAATCCATCAAGGTCTTTTGCCTGCTCATTGAGCAGGCGTCCCTCGCTTATCCAACGGTACTGAAAATCCGTGTAATCATCATCCAATTCCAAGAAGTATCTGATTCCCAACGATTTTGCTATCTGAAAACACGCATTTCTTGCGTACACAATCGTTCTGCGGTCATTTGACAAATCCATTGTATCAAATGTTTCAGCAATGTCTTTCTTGCAAAACTGTACTACTTTATCACCATAAATCTTGCGGTATTCCTCTTCTTGGTCATCCTCATCATCAATGACAATGTAGTATTTCCCGGTATAACCAAGTTCATGCAGTGTTTTGGCGGTTATTACATTTTTGGCTCTTCCATGCGTGAGGATAAACACAGCAAATTCATCACACAGCATGGCACAACTCCTTTAATCGTTCAGAAAGTTTGACATAACCATTCGCAACAGCATTTTCATAGTCAATAATAACCAACGCAGATTTTTCCATGAGTTCCTGCATCTCTTTGTCCGCTTTTGCATAATACTCGGCAATCTTTCGATAGTTGAACACAACATGACGGAATGCCGCCAACCGCAAAAACTCTTTCTGTTGGTCTGATAGCCCCCCCCATGTCGTTTATTTCATCTATCAGTTGCAATGCCTTGTTGTTGTCATAACACTCCCATAAGGCTACATCTTCGCCAGTAGGTTCATACTGCGGTACATCTACTTTTTTTGTGTACTTTTCAGCCTGTTCCTGCATTTCCTCTGCGACAGCTTCAATGCCGAATTTTGACATATCAATAGAAATGGAGGACAGTTCCATATCAAACATTGCCTCGTCCCAACCAGTATTCATCGTCAACTGATTGTGAACAAGGGCATATGCTCTCCGCTGTTCATCGGTCAGGTCATCAAGTCTGATAATCGGCACAGTTTTTAATTTTAACTGTTTTGCCGCTTCATATCTTCCGTGCCCCTCAACAATCTCGTCATGCCATACACCGATTGGGTCGATATTTCCAAATTCCTTAATGCTTGCTTTTATCTGCTCAATCTGTTCCTGCGGATGCTCTTTGGCATTATTTTTATATGGCTTTATAGATTTTAAAGGCACATACTCAACCTTTAGCTTTTGCTCCATTTTTGACCGCTCCTCAAAAAAGTTAAATATTTTATCACAACGCTAATATAAAAGTCAATGCTAAATTGACTACAAATTGCAGACAATTCATGTACACTCACAATGCACATTTGTTTTGACATATACGCTGTCACGAAAAAACAGCATAAAATACCTATCGCAAAGCCAGTAATCATGCGGCTCAAATTTTAAACAGCGCAAAAATGCTTGTATTAATGTTTTATCACACCGCTAATACAATTTATCATAAAAGCATTAAAACGCCGTATAAGCGATTTTACGCTTAAATAACGCTATATTTGGTTTTGCCCAAAATTCACTCCAAATTAAAATTTTATTTAATTTGTATACAATTCCTTAAACAATGGCGGCAGGCTCTCACTCCCACCGCCACCGTTTAAAGGAGGTAGGTGTGCGGTAAAAACTCGCTGGAGCGATAGCGATAAAAACCCGCATAAAAAAACAGGCTCACGGAGGTAGGTTTCCGCTTGCCTGTTTTCACCAATACCATAATATCACATTACAGTTGCTACTTTCCACTACTTT
>Ga0256405_10004850_pt1 | contig 24384 bp, 20 predicted proteins | sample RumenRJG_02DNA_FD_189096 | JGI IMG/M metagenome (GOLD analysis project Ga0256405, IMG submission 189096) | Bovine rumen microbial communities from Lethbridge, Alberta, Canada - RJG_02 | ecosystem: Host-associated > Mammals > Digestive system > Stomach > Rumen | place: Canada: Alberta... | reverse complement strand
CGCTTTGGAGCGTTGGAAGTTATGTTGCCGAATATGTTCTTGATATGGGACCTATTTTCGTTCACTTCGGCGTTTTAAACCTTCTTGCGACATGTATTTTGATATACTGTCTATTAACGTATATTTTCTTTAAAAATAAAATAGCCTTAATGGCTATTTCAGGTGCAATAGTAATTGTTACGATTTGTTTATATCATTTATATAAACCGGATCACCCTATCGATGGAATATATGCATTTATTTTTGAATCAAGTTCAACATATGGTATGGATATAACATTTGAGCATCATTTCCATACTCTTACCGAATTTAGCCCTGGCGATTTATTCCCTTTAGTTCCATGGTCTGGATTCTTCTTCTTTGGTACGTTCATTCAACCATATCTTTATTCAGAGAAAAAATCTCTAGTTCCAAAACTAGATGGAAAATGGAATAAGTGGTTATGTTTCATAGGAAGACATGGCTTAATTATCTATATTTTACATCTTGTAATAATTGCAGCAATATTAATGCTTATAAGTGCAGCATTTATTACTCCAGGAAATTTCGTATTACTATAAATTAGAAAACTCTTCTTTTAATTGCCGTAGCTTGATGAATAACTCTTCTTGCAAATTTATCTGGTGCAACAATATGTCTAATAACATATCCCTCGCCACCAGAACCAGATATTTCTATTGTGCCAACATTACAAATTGTTTGAAGTGGCCCTTGATTAACTTGTGTATTAACTATTTCATATAACTGAACAGTAACAATTTCACGATTTAGTAAACCCACATGGTAAATAAGCTTATCTTCAGTTAAAATCATTTCTCTAGCATAGAATGATAATCCATGCATAAATGACACTATTAAAACCAATCCACCAGCACCTAAAATTGCCCACTTTAAATTAGATGTAGTGAGGTATATACATTCGGTTGCATCATGTCTAATTAATTGCTCAATTTTGAGTCCAAAAATCCATAGACAAGCGATGGCTGCGCCAAGGAATAATGCGAGAATTACTTCAGCAGAAAATACCCAATAACTAAACTTAGCTTTGGCAATAATTCTATCAGATTTTGAATATATTTTTTCTAACCTTCTCATACTACCTCACGCATAATGGGAACTGTGATATATGTAGTGCTGTACATCCATATGGAACAAACACCCTTTCTATACTCTCTTCGGAGAAATTTGGCTTCTTTGGAATCTGTACAAAACCATTAGTATCATAGTCCCAATTTTCAACGTTTTTCGCCAAAACGTGTAGTTCAAATGGTGGTTTTTCATGGTTAAAAGGTATGTTTGTGAGATCTGAGACAAAAACCTTCTCTTGTGAATATAGATGTCTAACTCCACTTGAAGCCTTCTTTGCAAGCACTGGAGAAATATTCCATTTTTTGCTAAATACCATATTCAAAACAGACTGATCATCCTTAGAAATTGACATAGATGGGAGCACTCTTTCTGCCATAAGAACGCTTCCTTTAAATAGACTGATAGATCTATCTGGATTGGTTTGTGCAACAAGTGGAATATCTAGTTTTAATGTGAATGTACTACCTGTTTTTAATATACATTTTACTGATATATTTCTTGATCCACTAGCAACAACATCTCCACCTGAAATTACTTGCATTGTAGTGTTTCTAGGAACTCTAAAATTAAGCTTAATTTCTGGTTCTCCATCCACACTTTCTACTCTGAATACTATCTTGTTTCTGAATGGATATGATGTTTCTTCTTTTAAGACCAAATTTACGCCATCTACAACAGTTTTAATAATACATGGTGCATAGCTAAAGAAGTTTAACTCACCTTCACCTTGCATACATAATGATTGCATGTATAAAGGATATGAAGATAACAAAGCTATAGCTGTTCTAGATATTCTGTTAATTGTATATGCATTGCCATATGCCGTTTCTTTGAAATATTCCTTTGTTCTTGCAGCGCTTTCTGTTTGATTTGCAAGTCCAATCTCTTGTACAGCACATGTATTCATCAATAATGCACTAGATACAGCATTATATAAGATCTTTTCCATATAATCTGCAGCATTATAATCTCTAGAGTATTGTAATACATACAATAAACTCTCAATCATTTCAACTTCTGCAACCACATCCATGCCTCTAGATGGAGACTTCCCTCCAAGCCTGTAGTCGCATGTAAACATTCCTGTTGCTGTACCGTGATATTTCTCGAGATTAGATACTAATCTCATTGAGAACCTCTTTAAATCAGGATCTCCTATAAAGGAGCCATATGTTGTTGGATATTTAATTGCCTTTGCAAGATTAACACCATTTGTTTCAACAAATGCTCTATGCTTACTCTTTTTCCAGTTAATATCTGCAATTTCTTTAGTTAATACAGCAGTAGCTGTATCATCACTACCAGCTTCATATGATTCTATATACTTTCTTAGTTTTGCAGATGCTTTAAAATTAATATAAAAACCGGATCTTCTTCTATATTTAAATGTAGAAGAAAGTGCTATCCAGTCTGTAGATGCTTCTCTTAATTGTTCTGCTAAATCTTTTAACCATTCTTGGTCTGTTTGTTTATAAACAAATTCTATAGCTGGAACTTCTTCTAGAAGTCTTGCTCTTGAATGAGACCAACATGGTGTAATTGAGAATGTGTTAAATTGATTTTTAAAGAATTTCTTTAAAAAAGAAAAAGCTTGTGGATCTCCAGTTAATTCATAATAACTCATTACAGCTTTTATGCCCTCAATCTTTGGAGAAATAAACTTGCCACCCTTTGGTCCAAAATCTCCACCCTCATTTGCACTAAGGAAAATAGGACTCATAAATGCATCCACCTTTTCTCTTAGTTGTTTTTCATGTTGCAATACACCTGATAATAAGATTAAACCACGTGCATAACGAGGCAAAGCCTCGTCTCCTGCCCAACCGCCGTCTTTAATCATACTTTTAGAGGTGCCTAATTTCTTCTGAAGTTCATTAAGTAACATCAGCTGATCTTTTAGCCATCCTTCTGGTCTAATAGCACCTACAGGTAATTTCTTTAATGGGTCAAAAGTGTTTTTGGACATTGTTTTCCTTCTAATCTATTAATAGATTATCAATAATTTATCATACATGTTTGACAAAATCAACTTTATATATATAAACTTATCTAAACAAAGGAGATATTAGCATGAAATATTTATTAGTTTTAGGAGATGGTATGGCAGATTATCCAATTGATTCAATTGGAAATAAAACCCCTCTCGAAGTAGCAAATAAACCAGAAATGGATTATTTAGCCAAAAATGGAAGAATAGGAATGGTTAAAACTGTTCCAAATGGATACAAACCAGGTAGTGATGTTGCAAATCTTGGTGCATTAGGTTATGACGCAACAAAATGCTATACAGGTAGAAGTCCATTAGAAGCATTATCCATCGGAATCAAGATGGAGGATGATGATATTGCTCTCCGTACTAACTTAGTAACACTATCCAACGATAAAGACTATGAAGATAAAACAATGATTGACTACTCATCTGGAGAAATTACAACACGCGAATCTAGAGAATTAATGAAATATATCAATGAAAAACTAGGTTCAGATAAGTATGTATTCTATGGTGGCGTAAGTTACAGACATTGTTTAATTATAAAACACGATAAACCAGAGGATATGAGCCTCACTCCTCCTCATGATATAACAGGTAAGAAAATAACCACTTTTCTCCCAAAAGGACATTTATCTAGCGATTTAGAGCAGTTAATGTGCCGTTCTTATGATTTGCTTATGGAACATCCAATCAACAAATCAAGAATAGAAAGAGGTTTAAATCCAGCAAATTCTATATGGTTCTGGGGGCAAGGAACAAAGCCTGCAATTGAGAATTTCAAGGAAAAATATGGCAAAAATGGTGGTATGGTATCAGCTGTAGACCTTCTTAAAGGTATTGCAATCGGAGCAGGAATGAAATCTGTTGATGTTGAAGGCGCAACAGGTAACCTAGATACGAACTTTGATGGAAAAGCACAAGCTGCAATCAATCTATTTAAGGAAGGAAGAGACTTCGTATTTGTACATTTAGAGGCACCAGATGAATGTGGGCATCATGGAGATTTAGAAGGAAAGATTAAATCTATCGAATTAATTGATGAAAAGATTTTAAAACCTATACATCACTATCTAAAAGATAGTGGAGAAGACTATGCTATTTTGGTAATGCCAGATCATAGAACACCTATCTCAATCTTAACACACTCAAGCGAACCAGTACCATTTGTTATGTATTCAAGTAAGGAAAAACTTGGTAGTAACGAAGCATATAATGAAAAACTTGCAGAAGCATCCGGTTTATACTACGATAAGTGCTGGGATTTAACAACTTCTTTCTTCGCACTTTAATTATATAATAATTAAAAAATTATCCCGGTTTAATCACCGGGATTTATTTTTACTGTTTTAAACTCCATTCATTTAGTTTCTTCATTAGTTTGTTTCTAGTCTTATGCTTTTTTGCCTGTTTTTGTCCATCTATATAAGTTGTCTTATAATATGTGCCTTTTGAGAACTTGTGTCTAATAACTTTAGGTGCCACAAAGTTAAATACGACTAAGAACAACTTAACGACTGCTACAAACATAGTAGCAATAACAACAGCCCATTCTTTAACAGCATCCATACTAAAACCATCATATGCGATACCAGCAACAGAAATTGCAGTAATTGCAACGAATGTTATATTTAATGCTGCCTTGAATAATCTAATTAAGAAACCAACAGCCTTTAGTGTTTTATCATGAGTTTTTATTCTATCTAAATCTGTAAAGAACAATCCAACCAATACCAAAACAATTACAATAAAGAAAGCTAATATAATTGAAAGAACTATTGTGAATTGATCGTTAACCCAATGCATGGACATCAAATATGCAGTCATTGCAATAGTATAAATAATGGATATAATTGTCCATATAAATGAGAAGATAGTACCAGCTCTTTTTCTCCTGTCTTCAGCATCAACAGATACAGAAATGACATCCAATTTGGTGCCTTCTTCTGTATTAATTTGTTGAATTTCATCTACTTTTGTATTTTCATCCATATTTCAATATCCAGATTTTATCTATATATTTTGAATAGATTAACTATCATTATTGTGAAATCTTGCTTTTGTTCAATTCGATAAAATCTTGCATGTTTTGTTCAATTAAATCAAAGAATTTATTGACGATTTCTTTATCTTCATCATTACCACGAATAGCAATTGTCATGGTTATTTGTTTATTAAATGTAGTTAAAGCTAATTGCATATATGGCTTATATTTTATTGCTCCTGTCATAAATGCATATGTTGGCTTTATATTACCAAATTGTAATTCACTTTCTTTTAAAAGTCCAATATTACTCATTCCAATTAATGGATTTGAATATCCTAATTTAATAGCAAATTCACTTATAGTAAATGGCAAGATATGATATGCAAGTCTTAGAAGTGGTAATGAATATAAACCCATGTATCTATCTTTTTTATTTTTTCTAATAGAATGCAATACGCTTATAAGAGTATCATTAATTGTCTCACCTTTTTCTTTTGTGGTACATTGCATGAATCCAGTATGATTGGTTAAACCACCTTTCTCACCGCCACCTTCTATATATCTTCTCAAATCAACCATACATGGAACAGATATTGTTTCACTTGGATCTTTATCCATAATGTCATATAAAGCTCTCATATAAAAAGCGAGCATCATATCATTTACAGTAACGCCCATAACTTTGCCAATTTTATAGATATTATTGAAAGCATCTGCACTCGTTACTCTTCTGCAAATCATGCAATAATCATCTTTGTTTGGTTCTGTAAGTGGAAAAACATTCTTATCTTCGACAGTGCTTATATTCTTATATAAGCCTTTTGCATATTTTTCCTCTTTTTCATTCATTTTAGAATAAACTGCACTATAACTTCTGCTTCCACTCTTAAATGCCAGGTCTCTAGAGCCTTCTTGAAGCTTTGTGTAGCAAATTGCAAGATTCTTGATGAAATACTTTAAATCTCCTCCATCGCTGCACATATGGTTAATTATCATCGCAAAAGCACATTTGCCATCCTTTTTATAGATTCCTATACGATATTGAGCATTACTATCTACTGGAATACTTTGTGTTATATGTGCGTTTACATCTGCATCCAAGTCATCTGAATCCTTAACAATTAGGAAGTCATCTATGACATAATCTTCTACTTCCCAATATGGATCTACTACATCGTAATGGAAAGATGAGTGCAAAACTGGATTTTTTTCATTTATGAAAATTAAACATTGTTTTAAAATATTTATATCCAATTCTCCATCAAAATATATTACGCAGTGAACCATCCTATCGTAGTAATTCCTAAATAGGTACTGCATTTTATCCCACATTTCTGCTTTAAGTCTTTGTTTCATAGTTATCCTCTTAATTATCTATCTTTCCATTGAGTATAATATTCTTCGTTTTCTTCAACATTATATTCATCAGATTCTTTTTGCTCTAAAGCTTTCTTCTTTTTGCTCCTTACTACAAGAACAATAGAGATAAATAATGCATCTACAACTAATCCAGCAATGATAATAATCCATTCTGGATGCCATAATCCCATTGTAATACCAAGGATTATGTATAACATAATAGCAAATACTTCAATAAAGATTGCATAGCTAACATATCTTAATTTTGAACCAGTTATATCTGAAATAACAGCATCTACGCCCAAAATAAGCACAACCATTACCAAGAAAGTTAACCATGATTTGTTAAATCCAAATAATATTTGTAAAACCAAGAATACAAACACACTAAGTAATACTATACAAAGTGCCACAAGTGCTCTTATAGGTAAATACTTCTTTTTCTTGGCAAATAATACGGATAGATAAACTGCAACTCCACCAACGCCTGCAAATAAGCCACCAACAATAATTAACCATGATTTTGCCCATGCATGTGGAACCGCAAAGCTAACAACAAGATATGAGCTTATTACTAATAAGACGGAGAATACTGTGATTACAATTGCAATAAGTGCAGTTCTCTTTGCATTCTTTACCTTTACATTTCTATTTTCAAACTCTTCGAGACTTTTTCTAACATCACCAAGAGAATCTATACACATTTCATATATTAATTCATCGTCGGTCATTCCTTTAATTCTAAGATCTTGCTCCTTTTCTAATAATTGAGTGAGCAAATCCTCTCTATACTCCATTGCAGCTTGAGTTGGTCTAATTGCCTTAAACTCTCTTTCTAAAAATCTTTTGAATCGATCTAACATAATATCCTCCATTAATCTTTCCATTCAGTATAATACTTCTCATCTAATTCTTCTTTCTTCTTTTTGGACCAAATTCCATACTTAATTGCTATTAAAGTTACATCTATAGCTGCACCTGTTACTGGCATAATCCAATATATTTTCCAGGTGATAATTCCAAGTAGTGCAAATCCAACATATGCGAAGATTGTCAATGTCATTATAAAAGCAAGCAAATCACAGAATCCCCAGTTTTTCCTACCAGTTACGTAACATAAAATACCGTCTTCGAGAAAAATGAATATTATCATCACGAAGAAAACCATCCATGTTCTGCTTACAAATTGTGGTAAGAAAACTAATAAAGCAAGGTATAAAAGTATGAAGAATAATGCAACAATAATACTACATGATATCCTAAATAGAATATATTTCTTATGTTTAATCATTACAGACATTCCAATAAGCATATTTGCAATAATTACAAAGAATGCACCACCTACTTCTAATAGCCATGTTTGTGCCCAAGCTTTGGTTACAACACTTATTGCAATATATGCAACAGTAATTAAAAACATAACTGCAAGTGATATCAACAATATTTGAGATGCCTTAAGAGCAGTCTTTTTAAGACTGGTTCTCTTATTTTCAAATATTTGAAGTGTGGATGCAAAGTCTCCCAATGTTGCAATACACTTATCATATATTGTATCCTCGTTTGTTTCGCCACCATCTTTAAATGATTGCGCGTGATCTAATAATGTAGAAAGTACTTCTTCTCTATATTCCATAGCTTCTTTAGTTGGCTTAATGGAACGGAATTGTTCTTCTAAATATGTTTTAAATCTTTCTACTAGGCTCATTTTTATTCTCCTATAATCAATTTGCTCATAATTTTATTTATCTTTAACCATTCGCTGGATTTATCGGAATAATATTGTTTTCCTTTTTCTGTAATGGAGTAATATCTTCTTCTTGCGCCACCTGTTTCATCATTTCCCCAATAAGCGGTAATTAGACCACTTTCTTCCATTCTTCTAAAAGCAATGTAGATTGTTGCGTCTTTAATATCTATTTCGCCACCGCTAATCTCTGAGATCATATGGGATATTTCATATCCATATGTGTCGCCTTCTAGTAACTTTCTTAAAATTACCGTCTCCGTATATCCTCTTAATACATCTGCGCTTACCATAATTACTCCATTTGTAAATCGTTTAAGTATATAATCTGTTTAGATACATAATATGTTTTAATTTGGGGATTGTCAAACAAAATTTCAATAAAAATGAAAAAAGACTGCGATGATTCACAGTCTCTTTCTTTTGGTGGGGGCTATTGGGCTCGAACCAATGACCCCTTGCTTGTAAGGCAAGTGCTCTGACCAACTGAGCTAAGTCCCCTTGGTGACTCTGCCGGGATTCGAACCCGGGAGACCGCCGTGAAAGGGCGGTGTCTTAACCACTTGACCACAGAGCCACGGTCTATTTTTTTTGTTATGGTAGCGGCAGATGGATTTGAACCCTCGACCTGTCGGGTATGAACCGACCGCTCTGACCATCTGAGCTATACCGCCATATGGTTGCGGGGGAAGGACTTGAACCTACGACCTCCAGGTTATGGGCCTGACGAGCTACCGACTGCTCTACCCCGCGTCGGAATATGCTTGATTATAATATGATATTTGTTATTGTTTGTCAAACGTTTTGGTAAAATAAATTATTTTAAAACCAAATACAATTTCATTTGTTCTTCCATGTGTCCAATTTGAACTTTACATAGATTATTTTTCTCAAATTCCTTCTTTAAACCGCACCAAATAGCCCTAATCATAAGGATATCTCTAGTATCTAGAGCTGCTGCTAAACCTTCTAACATTAAGAAGCAATCTTCTTTATCTTTTTCATTCAAGTTAGACTCATTGATTTCATCAATCATATGTACAATTATGCTTTCTGTTTGCTCGTATATACCATTTGCAGCGAATGCAACGACCCTTCCTTCGCCTTTATACTCTTCTTCAACTCCATTTACGACAAGATATGCAAGAGCCTTCTTAAAAGGATCCATGAGCTCTGTCATAAATAAATTGACACTGTTTTGTGTGGAATCGCTTGGGAAATATCTTGATGCAAAGTCCATGATATCCATTTCGCCAGAGTCAAATTCAACTAATAGATTACTTACAAATGCAACAAGCTCTTTATTATCTGTTGGAATCTTAATTACATCATTTCCTACAAATGTTACGAGAGCTCTTCTTTTGCCATCTGCATGATTATAATTTTTATTAACTTCAGTTAATACATATCTAAACTCATCATAATATGCAAGCAACTTTAAAAGTTCCTTAACCTTCTTATCTAAGAAGATAAGGCTGGATCTTTTCATTTCTTCTATTAATGCTGCTAATGCTTCAATTCCTTCGCCTTTGTATTCCATAGCTATATAATACCATTATATCTAAATTATTAGCAATATTAGTTTAATATCCTCTTAAAGATACATTTTCTATATTTTTCTTTAGTATATCTACGAACTCTTCTGCTTGCTCTTTTGGAATTGCAGTAAGACTATCGCAGATGTTGCCACCCCTATCTTCAAAGTGTTGCAAGAAATATCTTTTTGCTCCCTTAAGTAGTTCGGCTATTTCTTCAATATTCTTTTTAGAGTGTAGTTCATAAACCAAAGTCGTCCTAAACTCATAGTCTACATGTCCTTCTTTTAAATAATCTATAGATTCTTTAACTTTGGTCGTATCGTAATTTTCAATACCTATTGCAAGATCATAATCATCTAATGAATTTTTGATATCCATTGCAACATAATCTACCAATCCTTCCTCAACCAATTGTTTCAACATTTCAGGATTTGACCCATTGGTATCCAACTTGATCTTGTATCCATATGCAGACTTTATGTGTCTAATATAGTCTGGCAAACCCTTGTTTATGGTAGGTTCGCCTCCACTGATAACAACTCCATACAATACGTTTGTTCTTGCTTTTAGATACTCTTCTATTTCATTTTCATCAATAGGATCTGGTAATTGATCAATAACTAGTGCACTATTTTGACAGAATGGGCAACAGAAATTACATGCACCCGTAAATAGGATGCATGAACAGTGTGCGTCAAAGTCGACTAATGTTAGTTTTTCAATACCATATATTTTCATAGCGTATCAATATAAGTACATGCTGCTGTTGCTGCAACTGCCCCATCTGAACAGGCTGTTGTTAATTGACGAATCTTTTTAGTTCTACAATCTCCTGCAACAAATAAGCCAGGAGTCTTTGTTGTACATGTTTCATCTGAAAGAATGTATCCTTGTTTGTCTAATTCTACGATGTTTTCAAATTTCTTATTATCTGGTACTTGGCCAATTGCAATAAAGACACCTTTTGTCTTGAATTCTACAGTGGATCCATCCTTTTTATTCATGAATTTTAATCCGGTTAAAGAACCATTCTCGGACTCAAATTCTGTGAGCATATGATCATGGTACGTTTTGATGTTATTTCGCGCATTCAAGGCTTTAACTAGATAATTCTCGGCAAAGAACCTATCGAATAGAGTAAATACGGTTACAGACTTACATCCATTAGAAAGGAGCAAAGCGTATTGAAGTGCTGTGTTTGCATCGCCTATTAAAGCAATATCTTCACCCTTATAGAAAGCACCATCACAAAGAGCACAATAACTGATACCATTACCTATCAATTCTTCCTCTCCTGCAACGCCTGTGTGTCTATGTTTTACGCCAACAGCTAGAATAACTGCTCTTGCTTTTCTTTGAGCATAATCTGTTGTTACAGTAAATAATCCATCGTCACCTTTTTCAACTTTCTCAACTTTTTCAAGTTCAAAGTCTGCCCCAAGGTTTGTAATTTGTTCAAATAATTTATCTGAGAAGTCACTTCCACTGATTTCCTTAATAGATGGGAAATTTTCAACTCTTGGTGAATTAGAAATTTGTCCACCAACTGTCTCCTGTTCTAATACTAGAACAGACTTACCATTTCTTAATGCATAAAGAGCAGCTGTCATACCAGATGCACCTGCGCCTATAACAATAATATCTTTAATATCACTCATTTTACCCCTCCAAATATGCAAAAAGCCGCAGCATGATTTTACCCACACCGCGGCTTGTAACTTTTATTAATTATTGAGCACTTTCAATGTAGCGTTTGATTTCACTTGCATTCTCATATTTATCATATGTTCCTGCAGCATTTGGTACGAATAATGTTGGAGCTTTACGTACGCCAAACTTAATTGTTGTTTGTTTCTCATCTTCTGCATCAATTACTACGTAATTAATGTTTGCTTTGTCTAACATCATCTTACTCATTTTGCAGTTTGGACATGTCTTTGTTGCAAAGAGAATGATGTCATTTGCTGAGAATTCTACGCAACCTGTATCTTTTGCATCATCTTTCTTTGTGATAACTGGGTTGCCTGGCTTTGTGAATGCAGCAAGATCATATTCCAATCTGTCATCGAATTCTGCTCTCTTACCTTCGTTCCAGTTTTGAATTGGACGATAGTAACCTGTGATACGGCTATAAACCTCTGTCTTCTTTCCGCAGATTGGGCATTCCCATTGTTCGCCAACAATATATCCATGTTCTTGACATACGGAGTATGTTGGAGACATTGTGTAGTATGGTAATCTGTAGTTTTCAGCAATTTTTCTTACTAAGTCTGCTGCTGCTTTCCAATCTGGAAGCTTTTGTCCAAGGAATGTATGGAAAACTGTACCAGATGTATATAATGTTTGTAATTCATCTTGGATATCTAATGCTTTGAAGATATCATCTGAATATCCTACTGGAAGGTGTGAACTATTTGTGTAATATGGTTCTTTGCTGTCTCCAGATGCTGTAATGATGTCTGGATATGCTTCCTTATCGTGTTTTGCAAGACGATATGCAGTAGATTCAGCTGGTGTTGCTTCTAAGTTATAGAGGTCGCCATACATTTCTTGATAATCACTTAAACGGTTTCTCATGTGGTTAAGAACATCTTTTGTGAAGTTTTGAGCTTTCTCGTCTTTCAAATCTGCTCTAATCCATGCTGCGTTTAAGCAAGCTTCGTTCATACCAACAAGACCAATTGTTGAGAAGTGGTTGTTGAATGTTCCAAGATAATGCTTTGTATATGGATATAATCCATTATCTAAGAATTTTGTAACTGTTTCTCTCTTGATCTTTAATGAACGTGCTGCAATGTCCATGATTTTATCTAAGCGTTGATAGAATTCTTCTTCTGTCTTGCTGAGGTATGCAATTCTTGGCATGTTAATTGTAACAACACCGATTGAACCAGTACTTTCACCGCTTCCAAAGAATCCACCACTCTTCTTTCTTAATTCTCTTAAGTCTAGACGTAAACGACAGCACATAGATCTTACATCACTTGGCTCCATATCTGAGTTAACATAGTTGCTAAAATATGGTGTACCATATTTTGCTGTCATCTCAAATAACAACTTATTGTTTTCTGTTTCGGACCAGTCAAAGTCTCTTGTAATTGAATATGTTGGGATTGGGTATTGGAATCCTCTACCGTTTGCATCACCTTCGATCATAATCTCGATGAATGCTCTATTTACCATCTTCATTTCTTCAACACAATCTTTGTACTTGAAATCCATTTCCTTTCCGCCAACAATAGCATTAAGTTCTGCTAAGTCGTTTGGAACTGTCCAGTCTAATGTAATGTTTGTGAATGGTGCTTGTGTTCCCCATCTACTTGGAGTGTTAACGCCATAGATAAATGATTGGATGCATTGCTTTACTTCTTTATATGTTAAATGGTCTGCTTTAACGAATGGAGCAAGATATGTATCAAATGATGAGAATGCTTGTGCTCCTGCCCATTCATTTTGCATGATACCAAGGAAATTAACCATTTGGTTACAGAGAGTGCTTAAGTGTGCTGCTGGAGATGATGTAATCTTTCCAGGAATGCCACCTAAACCATCTTTAATCAATTGCTTTAAGGACCAGCCTGCGCAGTATCCTGTGAGCATTGAGAGGTCGTGAAGGTGAATATCGCAATTTCTATGTGCATCACCGATTTCATCATCATAGATTTCACTTAACCAATAATTTGCTGTAATTGCGCCAGAGTTTGAAAGAATTAAACCACCTACAGAATATGTAACTGTACTATTTTCTTTAACTCTCCAGTCATCAACCTTTAAATACTTTTCAACGGTCTTCTTGTAGTCGACCATTGTATCGTTAATATTACGAATCTTTTCGTGTTGTTTACGATATACGATATAAGCTTTTGCTACATCAACATAACCAGCTTGAATTAATACTACTTCGACTGCGTCTTGAATATCCTCAACTGTGATGACTTCATCCTTAATTTTTGCAGCAAATTCTGCAGTTACTCTTAAGGCTAACATCTCAAGAATATTCTTATTATACATTTTGTTCTTAGCATCGAATGCTTTTCTGATAGCATTTTCAATTTTTTCGATGTTAAATTCGACTATTGATCCATCTCTCTTTTTTACTTGGTACATTTTTATTTTCTCCTTATCTTTTTGAAACTTTGCAGTGTGATTATAACAAAGGTCAATAGGGCTGTCAAGGCAAAAAACACAATATATTGTTATTTTTTTTTCGTGAAACCACAATATTTAGTGTTTCACGCATTTTTGCGAAAAGATGAAATTTACATCGATTATTCATAAAAAATACGATATTTGTTTTTCAATTTTGGCAATTTCTGCTGAAAACAATTAATATGAATGAATATCAATGCATAAATATTCAAAAAAGTGCATTTTTTGTGCGAATTTAGCGCAATTTTAGATGTCATTTGACTAGTCATAAAAACTATATATTGTGTATGTGTTTTTCTATTTATTTAATGATTATATTTCTTATTGGTTATAAGGATTAATTAATAAAAAGAAAACGGCCTTAATTTTGACCGTTTTGCTATTTGGCAGGAGCGATAGGAATCGAACCTACACACTGAGATCCAGAGGCTCATGTGCTACCACTACACCACGCTCCATCGTTTGAGTTATTATAATTTAATAGCAGTTAAAAAATCAAATGATAATAATCTCTATATAAAAATTGATTTATTGCTATTTAATTTGCTAATATTATTTATGTTTCGGGATGTAGCACAGTTTGGTAGTGCGCGTGGTTCGGGACCACGAGGTCGTGAGTTCGAATCTCACCATTCCGACCAAAAAGGAGCATATGGACAATATAATTATTTTAGCTTGTGATATTAAAGATTTAGAAACATTTAAAAAGTGTTCCAATTTTTTATTACCGCATCCGAAATATTCATGTTCGATAGTTCATACATTTAATTCAGATACATTAAATACCGTTTTGGAGAAATATAAAGATAAATCTATATCTCTTTTAATAGACAAAATCATATACGAAAAAGAACTTGAAGATGTAGAAAAAGAAATAATTAACTACCATGATAAGGGAGTGAAATATTTCTTTTATTCAGATTTAGCAATTCACACAATATTAACAAAATTAGGACTAAACGAATTGGGTGTTTATTATAATCCAACCAAGATAACATCCCTAATTGAAGCTGAGGCATACTATGATCTTTTAAAATCTCCAATATATGTAACCACAAAAGTTAAAATAGAAGACATTGAAAAAGTTGCAGACTGGATACCTATTTGCTATCTACTATATGGATATAGATATCTTTTCTATTCGAAACGCAAACTAATATCTGATTTTAAAGACGAATATTCTTTAGACATTGTATCTAAAAACACATTATATGAACTAAAAGAAGATACTAGAGATGATCTTTTACCAGTCTATGAAGATGAAAATGGCACATTTATTTACACATCAAAGCCAATAGACAATTTTAGCGTTTATGATAAAATGCATAGTTTATCATATGCAATTATTAACTTAAACCTTTTAAATGATAAAATGGATATTCTAAGGAGGCTAGACAATGAGTAAGATGGAATTACTAGTCCCTGCAGGAAATCTAGAAAAGTTAAAGATAGCAACTTTATATGGTGCAGATGCTATTTATTGTGGTTTAGATATGTTCTCTTTACGTGCTGGTGCAGACAATTTTACTATAGATGAACTACAAGCTGGCGTATCATTTGCACATAGTCGTGGAACAAAAGTATATGTTGCATTTAATGTATATCCAAAAGATGAATTTAAAGACAAGATAATTGAATATCTTACAAAACTAGATGAAATCAATATAGATGCTATTATTGTTTCTAGTGTATATATCCTAGAATTGTGTAAAGAACACAAATTTAGATTTGCTAGACACATATCTACACAAGAATCTGTATCTAATAGTGCAGCAATTGAAGTATACAAACAACTTGGAGCCTCAAGAGTAGTTATGGCAAGAGAGTTACATTTATCAGAACTTGAGATTATATCTCAAAAATCCGATTTAGAGCTTGAAACATTTATCCATGGATCAATGTGCTGTTCTATTTCAGGAAGATGTAACTTAAGTGATAACTTCACCGGTTATGAAGCAAATTTAGGTGCTTGTTTACATCCATGTAGATGGAAATATGCTCTTTATAAGGATGGTGAACCTATTAAGCATGATTTCTTCCTTGGTTCTAAGGATTTACAAACCATTAAACACATTAAGGATTTAGCAGATATAGGCATAGCATCTTTAAAGATTGAAGGCAGAATGAAGTCTAATTATTATGTTGCAACTGTTACAAGTGTGTATAGACAACTAATAGATGATATATATTCAAATAGTCTTAAAGACTATTCTTACTATTTATCTATGCTTGAAGAAGGCCGTCATGGATCTTTAACTGAGGGATTCTTAAATGGGGACACAAATCATAATGATTTGATATATCAATATTCATACCCACCATCAAAGAGTTATTTAGGCATGATCCTTGAATATGATGCTAAAACAAAGCTTGCCTATGTTGACACAAAGAATCCTATCTCCATAGGAGATACTATTTATTTGATGTCTCCAAAGAAAGAAATAAAGTCCTTTGTTGTCAATAAAATATTAAATCCAGATAAAGAAGAAGTTCAAATAGCAAACAATACTACATTTAACTATTATATTGAAATACCATATGATGTTAAAAAATATGACATTTTAACTAAAAAATAAATTATACATAATTTAAAAGATTGTTTACAATTGACAATAAATTGAACGTGTGTTAAGTTTTATTCTATGAAAAACTATGTAATTACAACAGATGCTACAGCAGATTATCCAACATCTCTTGCTGAAAAAAATTTCTACGTCATTCCAATGTCCTATGTAATAGATGGAACATTATATGATGATATTCACAATAAAAAATTATCACCTGTAGACTTCTTTAATGAACTTCAAAGTGGAAAGTTCTCATCTACATCTATGGTTTCTCATGATGAAGCTACCAATTTCTTTGAAAAATTACTTAAAGATGGTAATGATATAATACATATTGCATTCCCTCCAGTATTATCTGGTTGCTATGACTGCTATTTACAAGTTGCAGAAGAGTTAAGAGTTAGATATCCTGAAAGAAAATTTGAAGTAATTGATTCAAGATCGGCATCTATTGGTGAGGGATTATTAGTTTGGTATGCATTAAGAAATAGAGAAAAAGGCGCATCATATGAAAATGAACTCGTATATATCTCAGATATTAGAGATAATATGGGACATATATTCACAGTTGATGATCCTATGCATCTATATAGGGGTGGAAGACTTAAAAAGACAACAGCAGTAGTTGCAAAGACATTAAAAATTAAACCTATTATCACAGTAAATGCTGTTGGAGAGTTAGTACAAATTGGAAAAGTTGTCGGAAGAAAAGCTGCTCTTAACTATATGGTAGATTATATGAAAACAAACCATAAAGGCAAACAAGATATGGTCTTTATCCAACATGCAGACAACCTTGAAGATGCTCTAATTCTTAAACAAAAAGTAATGGATGCATTTAAAATTACAGAAGATAATATTGTAATAGACTTTGTTGGTCCTATCATTGGTTCTCACCTAGGGAAAGGCACAATAACAATGTCATTTAGAAGCAAAGATAGACACCCAATGAAGAAGTTTGATGATTAATTTTAAGATAAAAAATATATAAAAAGACGTGGTTTTGTAGCCACGCCTTTTTCTTTAGTTTTCACATTATAAAATGTTTATCTTATCATTTTGACTATTTTAACATATTCTTCATGAAAATTAGATATTTTTCTGCTTTATCAATTGCACCTTGTTGTGTGCTTGCACTTGCAGCTACATAAACCTTAAGTTTTGGTTCTGTTCCACTTGGACGAATACATACCCAATCTCCACCATCTAACTTAAGTTTTAAAGCACTTGTCTTTGGTAAATCAATATCTTTTACCTCGCCATTTGAGAATGTTTCTTTACCGATTACCAAGTCACTTGCAGATAATACTTTTACACCAGCAACATCTGTATACTTTCTTTCTCTTGCTTCTATCATAATTCTCTTCATAGTTGCCATACCATCTATTCCACCGAATGCAACAGATGCTGTCTTTTCTACAAAGTATCCAAATTGCTTAAATAATTTTTGGAGTTCATCATATACATTTGTTCCCTTAGATGCATAATAGCATGCCATTTCTGCAAACATCATAGATGCAACCACGGCATCCTTATCTCTTGCATGAGTACCTACTAATGAACCATAACTTTCTTCAAATCCAAAGAGATATGTATATTCACCAGTCTTTTCCCATTCGGCAATCTTTTCACCGATAAATTTGAATCCTGTAAGGACATCAAATGTTGTAACATTGTATGAATCTGCGATTTTTCTTGCCATTTCTGTTGTAACAATTGTTTTAACAATTGCGCCATTACTTGGCAATACACCTTCTTCTTTCTTTCTAAGCATTATATAGTTAGCAAGAAGTGATCCGATTTGGTTACCATTTAATAAAACGAACTTTCCTTCATCATTTCTTACAGCAATACCCATTCTATCGCAGTCTGGATCAGTTCCGATAACAATATCGGATTTGATTTCATCTGCAAGCTTAACACCTAATGCTAATGCATCTGGTTCTTCTGGATTAGGAACTTTAACTGTTGAGAACTCTGTATCTGGTTTTGCTTGTTCTTCAACTACGTTGAATGGAATGCCCATTCTCTTTAAAATTGTTGTTACTGGCATGTATCCGCTGCCATGAATTGGAGTGTAAACTATCTTTAATGTTTTACCAACTTCTTTTACTGCATCTGGAGATAATGATAATTTTTCAATGGTATCAAAATAATCTGCATCTAAAGATGCACCAATAACTGTAATATTGTCATCTACCTTGAAATTATCCTTTCCATTAATAACAGAAGCATCTAAAACAATATCTGATTCGGCAATATTGAAATATGGTGTCTTTGAAATATACTCTACGACCTTCTCAGTTGCCTCAGGAGACATTTGAGCACCATCCTCACCATATACCTTATATCCGTTGTATACCTTTGGATTATGAGATGCTGTAATCATTATGCCTGCAATACATCCTAAATGCATAATTGCATATGAACAAAGTGGTACTGGACGAACATTTTCAAATAAGAATACCTTGATTCCGTTTTGAGATAAAACTCTTGCTGCATGACATGCAAATTCAGAACTCATCTTACGTGTATCATAGCTAATAATAACACCACGTTTTGCTGCATCTGCGCCTAATGAATTAATATAATCTGCAAGACCCTTTGTAGCACGTCTTACAGTAAACTTATTCATACGGTTGGTACCAGGAGCAATAACGCCTCTCATACCTGCTGTACCAAATTCTAGTGACTTATAGAAAGCATCTTCTCTTTCTTTTTCATCATAACTATCCAACCATGCAGCACATTCTGCACTGATTTCTTTGCTATTACGCCATTCGGCATACATTTCTTTCCAGCTCATAGTTTACCTTCCCTTCGTTTTTATAATAAAATTATAAATCTAATTATTATTTATATTCAACCCTAATTTGACCAATGTCTCTTCAGGAAGAATGCATGTTATATCTCTTTCATCTGGACCATGATAATCTGATCCACCCGTTGCAAGTAAATGATATTTAGTAGCATATGCGGTAAATAATTGAACTTCACCTAAACTATGTCCAGGATAATAACATTCCAATCCTCCAAGACCAACTGGCTTTAATTCTTCAATTAAAGGCTCCAATTCACCAATCATAAAGATTTTCTTTGGATGAGCTATAACTGCAACGCCACCATTATCTACGATAGTCTTTACTGCATCCTTTGGTGTTAATCTATCTCCTTTAACATATGCGATACCATCTTTCCCAAGATATTTATTAAATGCTTCATCTATAGATGAAACATATCCTTTTTGTATCATAAGTTTGGCGATTTTAACTCTTCCGAAGTTTTTAACTCCAAAGTCTATATCAGTTAAATCCACGCCAACTTCTTTTAGTCTCTTTTGTAATTGTAGATTTCTTTCAACCCTACACTCTTTACTTCTTTCTAATGCTTTAGTAAACGCAGCATCTTTATATTTGATTCCATATCCAAGGATATGGATTTCATGTTCTGCATATGAACTAAGCTCTATTCCTGGAATAATCTTGATCCCCTTTTTAGTTGCTGCATCTATTAACTCATCTAAACCATCTACAGTATCATGGTCTGTTAGAGAAGTTACAGAATACTTCTTTTTTACTGCTCTATTAATTAATTGAGTAGGAGTTAAGATGCCATCTGAGAAGGTAGAGTGTGTATGTAAATCTACATTGTACATCTTAGTCATCATTATCCTCCAACACACCTAATTGTGGGATTTCTGGGTCTTCTGTATCTATAAATGGAGTTCCAGTTCCATCTAAAGATGAAACTTTGTTCAAAGTCTTTTGAATATGTGTATTCTTTTTTCTTGCATCCTCTAAAGATCCTTGAAGTGTTGATATATTCTTGCTCATCTTGTCTAGGTATTCTTCAAACTTGCTGAAATCTTTTTGGAATTTAACCAAAACATCTGCTATTTCTTTACTTCTCTTCTCCATAGCCATAGTCTTAAATCCTACTCTAAGAGAGTTTAATAAAGCTGCTGTAGTAGATGGCCCACCAACAATAATTCTATATTGATTTTGAAGCGTTTCTAATAGTCCAGGCTGCTTTGCAATCTCTGCATATAAGCCTTCTGTTGGAAGATACATTACGGCAAAATCTGTTGTAATTGGAGGCTTGATGTATTTCTCTGAAATTGACTTAGCTTGGTTTTTTACAGATGAAATGAGTGCTTTAAGTGCCGATTCTGTCAAATCCTTATCTCCAGACTCTGATGCAGAAATCAATCTTTCATAATCTGCAAGAGGGAATTTTGCATCCATTGGAAGGATTACATTACCATTGTCTTTTCCTGGTAGAATAATAGCGAAGTCAACACCACCTTGCTCGCCAGTTTTCTTATCTATTGCATACTGTGCTCTATACTGTTCTGGTGACAAGATTTGTGATAGTAAGCTTTCTAGGGATACTTCACCCCATGTACCTCTTGTCTTTACATTATTGAATATTCCGTTTAAATCTTTTACGGATGATTGAAGGGTTTGAAGTTCTGCTAGGCTTTGTCCAAGTTCAGCCATTCTATCTGTTACTTGCTTAAATGATGCATTAAATCTCTTTTCGATGTTTTCTGAGAGCTTTTGGTCTACAACTTCTCTCATCTTTTCCATCTCAATAGTATTTTCTTGACGCATTCTATTAATGGTCTCGTTATTATCCTTTCTTATAGCATCAATTTTGACGTCTATATTAGACATAAATGCATCAAAACGAGCTGTTAATTGGTTAAGACTACCAGTTAGCATCTCAATTCTTGTTGCATTGATGGCATTTATACTATTTACTGAACTAATTATTTCATTTTTTTGTCTATCCATATCTCCAAGTAATAGTGAATCATTGTTATTTGCAGGTGCGCTCTTCTTTTTTAAGAGAATTACAAGCAATGCAATAACAACTAATACTAAAACTATTGATATAGCCAGCATTACATATTCAACTATATTCATTTATATACCTCTACTTTTTTATTTTCTTTCTCAAATACTCTAGAGCATGATCTCTGTCATTTAAAGTATTGTTCATAACAGTATCTCTCCAAAGTTCATACAAGGCCATTCCTCTTTCACATTCTGGGTATCCCATAGCAATTAAGTCATCTCCATTTACTTTTAAGTCTTTAATACCCATTGGTACGCCCTCTTGCTTCATCTGTTCAAATAAAACAGCCCATCTTAGTTCTGGTCTTATTTTTTGTGAGGCAAAGGTGTCTGCGGCCTTTAAATCGATTAGCTGTGGCATTAGTTTTGACTTTTCTGCCATAAACCAACGAAGTTTGCTTTCACTTGTCTCATCATCGATGTCATACATATGATTTCTAATCAAAGCACAGATATCTCTTGCTCTTATTTTTGGGAAACGCAATCTATTACAAATACCATCCATCATATCTGCACCCATTATTGCATGCATGTACATCTTCCCATATTTATCCATACTTGGCTTTTTACCAATATCATGGAATAATGCTGCCCATCTTATTTCTGGCACAGATACTCTATATGCTTCAAGCGAATGATCATATGCATCATATATATGCCACTTGGCAGATTGTTTAAGTCCTTTAAGCGCTGTTAGTTCTGGGAACAGTATTTCCAAAACGCCTAGTTCATCTAACATTTTTATACCGATAAAGTGCGCATTATGTAAAATGTCGGTTTCGTCCTTACCCTCAACACCAGGGCTTCCATCGTTCCCTTTTCCAGCATATGCTGAGATAAATCCATCCCTCTCAAACACTCTTCCATGTGCTGTATCAGCTACGAAAATCTTATCTAACTCAACTAGTATTCTTTCTGGAGATAAGTCTTTTATTCTCCATACATTATCTTTTGCTACCTGCCATGTTTTTGGATCTATACTAAAGCCTAATTCTACTGCAAAACGAACCATTCTTAAGATTCTAAGACCATCCGCCTCAAAGACTATATTTGGATCTGTGACTGTTTTAATAACTTTGTTATTAATATCATCAACACCACCAACTAAATCAACTAGTTCATTCTTTAATATGTCCAAATACAAAGAGTTACATGTAAAATCTCTTCGTAGTGCATCTTCTTTAATATCATCTGTGAATTTTACGGTATCTGGTCTATGCTTACCACTTCCTTCTTTGTATGAATCTACTCTAAACGTAGTGTATTCAGCCTTAAAGCCATGGGATGTAATTACTATTGTACCCATTCTTAAGTCCTTATTTTGTACCGTAAATTCTGTCCCTTTTAAAAACTCCCTAACTTTAGCTGCATCTAAAGATGCACATACATCTATATCACCAGATTGTATGTTTAAAATATCATCTCTTACACAACCACCTACAGCGTATAGTGGTGCATATGGAGCAAATTTTTCAGCTAAAGATAAAAGTTTATTATTTTTCATATACCTCAGGTGCTAAAATACAGATATCTGGTAGATTTCTGTATCTCTCGTTATAATCTAATCCATAACCAACTATGAATTCATTTGGTACTGTGAATCCGATATAATCGGATTTAATATCTGCAGTTCTTCTTTCTGGTTTATCAATACATGCACAAATCTTAATAGATTTTGGATTACGTGCAAGTAACATTTTCTTTAAATAGCTAAGTGTTACACCTGTATCCATAATATCTTCAACAATAATTACATTTTCACCATCTATTGTTGATGATAAATCTTTAACTAGTTTAACTTCACCACTTGTAGTGGTGCCTGCGCCATAACTTGAAACAGCAATGAAGTCTATCTCACATGGAATAGTAATTTGTCTTAATAGATCTGCAAAGAATACGGATGCCCCTCTTAAAATACAGATAAGGGTGAGTTTTTCTCCCTTATAGTCTTCGCTAATTTGCTTTCCAAGTTCTTCAACTCTTTTTTGCAATTGTTCTTTTGTAATTAAAATCTTTGCTATATCTTTTGAATATTGCATTTTGCACCTCTCTATTTATAACTAATTTTTATAACCTGTTTTGTTTTGTCATCTATTGCAACTTTTGATGATATTTCTATGCCAAATACGCATAAGACATCATTATCTTTAGCGCAGACTATAATTTTATCTCGTAATCTTAGTGGTATTTTCTTATCTGTTAAATAATCTCCAAGAGATTTTGTTCCACCACCAAATTTGGAAATATAATCACCATCTTGTCTATTTCTAACAAGAGCATCTGCTGGAATCTTATCCAAATCCATGTAAATTGTTTTACTTAAATTATTAAAATTTCCGTGTATAATCCTTATAGAATTATCATCTGGAATTTCATTTAACTTTTCGACACTATAATTTAGTATTTCCCCACCTAAAACATCTTTAAATGGAATGCATACATCAATTTTTTCTGTTCTTTTGGTAAATACAATCTTATCTTCTTCTTTATAAGCATCTGCACTATGAGATAGTTCTCTTCTAGAGCCGTTATCTTTTGTTGTAAGATCTAATACTGCATCAATATGCTTTTCTTCTACATCTTGCATAACACCAATACATCTCATGGCCTTTTGTATTAGTCTAGAAGCGATTGCTCTATCTTTTAGGTCTACTATATTAATAGTAGCCGTATCTCCATCTACAATAGGTTCTGGAACGAATTTAGATATAAAGTCTTCTGCATCATTAGCATTACGAGCAAGTCTTAAGAAAGATTCTTCAATATTTGGATATTTTTCTTTTAACTTATTAATCTCTTGTCTTAAGAAGTTTCTTGTATATATATCCTCAGCGTTTGTAAGGTCTTCTACATATGGAATATTATTTGCAATGACATAGTCATTGATATCATCTCTAGTATATTCTAGAAGAGGTCTGACGTAATATCCGTTTTGAATTTGCATACCTTCTAATCCCTTAATACCAGTTCCACGAAGAATACGCATTAAAATAGTTTCAGCTTGATCATTTGCATGATGAGCAAGGGCTATACAATCTACAACGCCATCTTTAATTAGGCTATCAAAGACCTCATATCTTGCTATTCTTGCTGCTTGTTCTA
>Ga0256405_10004849_pt1 | contig 24387 bp, 13 predicted proteins | sample RumenRJG_02DNA_FD_189096 | JGI IMG/M metagenome (GOLD analysis project Ga0256405, IMG submission 189096) | Bovine rumen microbial communities from Lethbridge, Alberta, Canada - RJG_02 | ecosystem: Host-associated > Mammals > Digestive system > Stomach > Rumen | place: Canada: Alberta... | reverse complement strand
CACCACGACTTACACTTCACAGGGCTATACGGACAAGTACAGCGAGACCTCCGCGGGCGGCAATCTTTCGGCGAAGTTCAGCGAGCTGCCCAAGAAGGGTCACGTCGGCGGCGCGACGGTGGAGTATATCTACAAAATCGTCGAGAAGCGCGTGTATCTGGCCAGTGATACCAATGAGACCGACCTGTTGAAGGCGGGCGTCTACAGCGTGGCTGAATCGACGACGAAGAATGCGGACGTCTACAACAGCACCGCCAACAACACCTTCCCCACGGCGAATATCGACGTGACGAAGGAATGGAAGAAGGACGAGAACGGCAGCATCATTGATGGGACGCCGGACGCGGGCGTGACAGTCACTGTGCAGCTGCAGCGCAGGCAGAGGGATCTGTCGAACAACTTCGATTACAGCGGCACGATGGTTGTCGGCGACTGGTCGAACTGGGCGGATGTTTCGGGCAAGACCCTGACCTTGACCAGCTCCGACTGGAACGGTCAGTTTGAGGGACTGCCGGTTTACGGTACTCGCACCGAGGACAGCGCACCGGGCGGCTTTGCCATCGTCGAATACGACTATCGCGTCGTTGAGACGGGCGTCACCATCAACAACAAGCCCTCTGACAAGCATTACACTACCACTATCGACGTGCAGAATGTCGGCCAGAACGACAAGTCTGTGACGATTACCAACACCGAGACGGAGCCGCAGTTTGGCTCTCTGGCGCTGTCGAAGGCTGTGAGCGGTACGGACGCAAAGGATCTGTTTACCTTTGTGATCGATTTTAGCAGCAGCGCGACTGCGGTGACGTCTGGAGAATATGACATTGTCTGGAACCCGGTGGCATCAGCGCGCCCGCAGGGTATGGCTGGACGCGCGACGAAGATCGCAGTGGGGAATGACGGCAAGGCGACAATTTACCTGATCGATGGTGAAACCGCTCGGGTGGACGGACTGCCGCTGGGCGCTACTTTCAGTATCACTGAGTCCAATATTCCTGCGGGCTATACCAAGACCGGCCCGACGACGACCACTGGTATCGTCGCGGAGGAGGGGTCTCTTAGCGAGATCGCGTTTACCAACGTCTATGATGAGACCAGTGCGACGCCCGAGGGCATCAAGACCCTGAAGGGGCGCAACTGGAAGGGCGACACCTTCAGCTTTACGCTGACCCCGACGGGCAATAATACCCTGACGGCGATTGCGGATGGCAAGGTGAAGCTGCCCGTTGGAGCGGCTGCGGTTTCGCCCTACACCATGAATGGCACGGCGACCAGGGCCAGCGGCTCCGAAAGCGTGACGTTCAACTTCGGCGATATTACCTTCCTGGAAGCGGGCTCCTACACCTTTGAGATGAAGGAGACCAAGGAAAGCGCTGACAGCATCCAGTATGCGACCAACACCGTGACGGTCACGGTGACGGTGCCGAATAAGACCAATGGTAAGTTTGCCACAGCCCCCGTGGTGACCTACACCAATAGCGATACTACCCAGGGTGTGGGGAACAATGAGTTTGTCAACACCTACGATGCCACCACCACCTTCACCCCGAAGGCGAAGAAGGTATTTACGAAGGGTACCTTCAGCACCAATCAGTTTACGTTTATCCTGACTGAGGTGGCGGATGCGACCGCGACCACCGGGACGGAAAAGTCTCGCGTCAGCGTGAGCAATAGCGAGGCTGTGAACTTCCCTGCCATCAACTATAAGCTGGCGGATCTCGGCGGCGCGGCCAGCAAGACCTTCTACTATATCGTCACCGAGGACATCCCGGAGGCGGCGAAATCGAACAACAACATCGATCCGGCCACCGGCATCCGGTACGACCCGACGATCCATCACATCGAGGTAACGCTGACCGACAATGGCGACGGCACGCTGAACAAGGCGATCAAGATGGACGGCAACTCTGTCGAAGAGGCTGCTGTCGTCGCGAGCTTCACCAACGAGCAGCTGGGATCTGTGGAAGTGACGAAGACCGTAAGCGGCACTGACCTGCCTGCCGGCTTCAAGATCACCAACAACTACAACAGTGATCAGTTCACCGTGAGCAACGCCACGGGCACGAATCCCTACACCTGGAAGATCGACAACGTGCCTCTGAACACGACCATCACCTTCACCGAGGAAAACATCCAGGTGGATGGCTACAGCCTGAGCGTGAACGGCACCGCCACCACGGCGACCACGGCCACCGCGAGCGTCACCTGGAATGACAAGACCGCCACGGCCAGCTTCGTGAACGTATACACCGAGCTACCCGGCAGCCTGAAGCTGAAGAAGATCGTCAACGTTAACGGCATCGAGGTGACCAACACCACAGCAGCCAATGACAAGGCGCTGGTGGATGGTATCTATACCTTCACCGTGGCCAGCACGACGCTGGCGACCCAGGTTACCAAGACCGTGACCATCGAATTTAAGAATGGCGCGTTCAAGGAAGCCAAGATCGGCGATGATATGGTCAGCCTGGCGGATGGCTGGGTGGTTGTGAACAATCTGCCTGCCGATACCTACACCGTCACCGAGGGCGAGACGCCCAATGGCACCAGTCTGGTCGGCGATAACAACCTGAGCGTGGTGGTCAGCAAGGGCGACACAGCCGAGGTTAAGACGGCGAGCTTCACCAACAACATCGATACCGGCAACCTGGAGCTGACGAAGACGGTTACCGGCAAAACAGATACGTCCACCGAGTTCGAGTTCGAGATCACCCTGACTGCGCCTGCAAAGGTTACGCTGGCCAGCAGCTACACCGGCACCGTGGCCGGAACTGAGACGACGTTTAACATCGTCGAGGGCAAGGTCAAGGTCAATGGGAACAACGTCAAGCTGAAGCACGGCGAAAAGGTCGTCATCAACGACCTGCCCGCGGGAACGCATTATAAGGTGTCCGAGGTTAACGTGCCGACGGGCTTCACCCCGAACTTGAATAACGGGGAGGGAGTTATTCCCGCCAACAATGAAGGCACCAAGGCCAAGGCCGAGGTGACTGCGAACAACGTCTTTGCCGCTGAGGACACCACGACCTTCAACGTGAAGAAGAACTTCACCGGCGGCGACCTGAAGGACAAGCAGTTCAGCTTCAAGCTGACCCAGGTGGACGCGGAGAACAGCACGACGGAGGTGACCACGAAGTTGGGGAGCCCCGTGACTGTGCAGACAACCGCCACGGAGGGCAGCACCCAGACCCTGAACTTCACCCTGCCGGGTACCTTCAAGTTTACCCAGGACGACATCGGCAAGACCTTCTGGTTCATGATCGAGGAGATTGTGCCGGATGAGGCGAAGACCAGTCCGTTTATCGCGGACGGCGTGAAGTACGCGAACCCCTATCAGCAGTGGGTGAGCGTGACCATCACCGAAAACAATGGTGAGCTGGTGGTGACCAAGAGCACAACCGGCACCAATCCCGATGCCGAGTTCACCAACGAGCAGCTGGGCAAGCTGGTCGTGACCAAGACCTTCGAAGGCACCGCCGTGGACGATCTGACGGATGCGCAGAAGGAGGCCATTACCTTCTCCATCGCCGGCCCGACTGGCTTCACGGCCATCGAAAACAGGCCGCTGAGCGATGCGAGCTTTGTCAAAGGGAACGGCGTGTACACCCTGACGCTGGAGGACATCCCGCTGGGTGAGTACACCGTCACCGAGAGCAACACCACCATCGGCAACTACAAACTGACCACCGCTATCACGGTGGACGAACAGAGCAGCACCGAGGGCATGGCGACCCTTAGCGCCGCCGACACCAAGAAGGACATCGCCTTCACCAACACTTACGACGAGTTGATCGATGTCGAGGGCACCAAGACCTGGCTGGTCTCTGGCGGCGTGACGCCGAGCAATCAGGATATCGTTCTGAAGCTTGAGCGTAAGGCCGACACGGATTCCGAATGGATAGAGGTCACTGGTGCGCAACCGACCTGGACGGGAAACAACTACAAGTTTGAGAAGCTGGACAAGTACTACGCTGAGAACGCTGAGTACGAGTACAGGGTCACCGAGGTGAGCTTCAAGATCGGTGATACGACCTACACGGTGAATGCCGAGACCGGCATTGCCACCCCGAATGACGCCACGAAGCCGAACCTGAAGCTGACCCAGTCGGGCAACAACTTCGTCAACGAAGAGCTGACGAAGGTCAAGGTCAATAAGACCTGGAACACCAATGGCGCATGGCCGGAGGGCTACACCGTCGAAATGACGCTGAAGGCGGATGGCGTTGCCGTGACAACTACGGCTGCGACCAACGGCGGGGTGAACCCGGCGACGCTGACCAGCCAAAAGACCAACACGACCTGGATCAATCTGCCGAAGTTCAAGGCGGATGGAGTGGAGTTCGTCTATACCGTCGAGGAGACCAAGGTGCTGTACAATGGCGCTGAGGTCAACAAGGAGATGTTTACCATCACCGGCAACGGCGTGTTGACCGACGGTGAGACGACCTACGACAACACGCCCAAGAAGACAGAGCGCCATGCGAAGAAGATTTGGGAAGACAACAATGACGTCAATGGCAAGCGTCCCGATGAGGTTACCTTCACGCTGAAGGCTAAGGTTGACGGAACTGAGTTGACAGATGCGCAGATGGCGGCTGAGGGCATCACCACGGATGAACAGCCCGCGGCGCAGACGCTGACTGACTGGGAAAAGAAAATTGACTGGTTGAACCTGCCCGAATACACCAGGGCGGGCAAGAAGATCACCTACGACGTGGTCGAGAGCCCTGTTACATACTACACGCAGACCGGCAAGGAGCTGGCAGAGAATACCTACACCTTCACTAACAAGCTGGGCACCGCGCAGATCGAAATTGAGGGTACCAAGTCCATGAAGGGCGGCGAAGCGCCTGAAAAGGACAAGTATACCTTTACCGTTTCGAGCACGGACGCCAAAGCACCTTTACCGAGTCCTGCTTCGGTAATGAACAGCGAGGAAGGCACCAAATTCGCGTTTGCGGCCATACCGTATACCATTGAGGATTGGAAAAATGGCGCGGAGGTCGATGGCGTGGGACATGAGAAGGAACGCACCTTTACCTATACTGTTCAGGAAACTGACAGTAAGGAGGATGGTATCGTCTACGACACCACCGTCTATACGGTTGTGGTGACCCTGACCTATGACGACGCTACGGGAAGCCTGACGGCGAGCAAGGTTATTACCAAGCCCGGCGAAGGGGAGACTAAGGTAACGGTTGACACTATCGGATTTGTCAATGAAGAGGTCGTGGACATCGAAGCAACCAAGGTGTGGAAGAATTCTGACGGCACGGATATCACCGGCAAGATTCTGAATGCCTCTGTGACGCTGCAGCTACAGCAGAGTACGGATGGAGGAACGACCTGGGAGGATGTCGAAGCAGCCAAGACGATCAGCACAACGGATACCGCTATGGCCGTATGGAATGCTGACTGGAAAAAACTGCCGAAGTACAAGGATGGGAAGATCATCCAGTATAAGGTGGTTGAGAAGGCGGCGACCATTGGCGGTGAGAGTGTGCTTGCGACAGATGCGCCCTTCGATGTGGTTGTGACTACGGGCGAAGAATATCAGACAATTTCCGGAAACAACCCCAAGGCGACGGGTGAAATTGAGAACACATTGCCAAATACCTCCATTGCCGTTATGAAGGTTTGGAAGGTTGGTGAGAATGAGATCGTCTGGCCTAAGGGACTGACAGTGACGGTTGGACTTTACCAGAAGGTTGGTTCGGGGGCCCCTGTGGCGGTTACCAGGAGCGCGGATTCCGCTGAACCGGGCACGGAGTCTGAACTGGTTACCTTGATCCTGACCTCCGATAATGCGGGTGAAGATAAGGTTGTGGAACGCACCTTTGCGAATCTGCCGGTCTATGATGAACATGGCAACAAGATCACCTACAGCGTCAAGGAGACGAAGATCAACGATGATGAAGTGACCGAGACTGAGAACGAATCTATGGTGGTGAGGACGGTTACTCTGACCACGGACGTCAAGACCACGGTTTGGACAGTCACTGATGGTGAGGTCAGCGAAGGTAAGGCAACCATTACCAACCAGCGCCAGCCTGACAAGACCGACATCAAGGTCGTCAAGGAATGGAAGGATGCGGATGGCAATACGTCCCGTACTGCTCCGGAAAATGTGACGATCACCTATAAGATCTTCCAGACTGCGACGAAGGATGGCGTGCCCATTGACGAGGGCTACCCGAAGGAGGTTGAGCTGACGAGTCCGAAGGGCACACTGCCTGTGACTGTGGATTCTGTTAAGAGGTGGGAAGACACGATCGCGGATCTCCCCCTGGAGAGCGTGGATACCACGGACAAAAAGATTATCAGCTACAGCTACTACGTGGTGGAAGACGCAGCAAAAGATGGCTTGTACCCCGCGCAAAAGGTGGAAAACCATCAGGATGCTGCTGGCACGTGGACCTTCAATATCATCAACAGGCTGACCGATGCGGATGTGACGAAGGTATGGAAGACCTACGACCTGAATGACTTGGAGCTGACGGAGGATGTAACGGTTACTCTGACACTCAATCGGTATGTGTACTACAACGATGCCCCCGTCGCTGGAAAGGAAGATGTGCCGTACAAGACCATCAAGATGGCTTATACCAAGGCTGATAACAAGGTGACGGTTTCTGAGATCGTTGGAGAAAATGAGACGGTGCTCCAGACCAAAGTTCTGACGGAAACTGATCCTTGGAAGTATGTATACCAGAACCTGCCTGCGGAAGTGTTTATCGATGATGACAATAACGCTGAAACAGCCGAGGTGAAGGCGGAGTACAGATATGCATGGGACGAACCGACGGTTCCTGAAGGCTTTACAAGGGCTTTGAATGAACAGGGAGCAATAGTGCCGAAGGCCAAGAAGTCTCAGACGATCACCAACGTGTATAATCCGTCGATCAGCCTGCCGAGCACTGGCGGCCCCGGTACTACCGGACTCTATATTGTCGGCTCCATCCTAACCCTCCTCGCCCTCGTCCTGCTCATCACCAAGAAAAGGACTGAAGGCCAAGGAATTGATTAAGGCCCGGCCCCACGGCGCTGCCAGCTCTATCTCCTCCGAAGAACGGGGAAAAGAGCAGGCGGCGCGTGGGAGCGGGGCAACCAACGGCCAGAGCTGCCTTCACAATGGTCATTCCAGAGCCGTTGTGAGAAAGCACTGACTATGAACCTTATCACCCCATTTGTACCGCTCGACAATCACCTGTAAAGGTGAACGGGCGTGACAAGTGGGGTGATGTGGTATTTCCACGATGGATTTAAGAAGGAAGAAGAGTGCCATGAAGTCCCGACCGCAAGGACCACCCCGACAGTCTGCATCTTCCCACCTGTCTGCATCTGCCCAAATGTCTACATCTTCCAAACTGTCTGCATCTTCCCAGAATGTGCTTCAGGTTACATCAGCGTGGAAGAGGGCCCAGCTCTACTACGCCAGAGGCTATTGCTGTGAACAGGCAATCTACGCCGCGTTTGCGCGGGAGATGGGCTTATCCCTTGTTGGGGCACAACAGGCGGCACCGAAGCGCAAGGACAGGGGGACGGGATGTGGAGCTGCCATGGCTGCAATACGGGTTTTGGAAAGGATAGACCCCAAAGCAGAGGGTGTTGCACAGTCGGTATTACAATTCAGAAGCGCGTTTCTTGCCACATTCGGAACCAACGATTGTGCGTCGATCTCCGAACAGAGGAAAGGTCTTTCGGATTGTATGGATGTGATCGGGCGCACAGCTCAACTGCTGGAACAAATGACTTTGGAGAGCCATAACATGAATAAAACAGAGGAGAATGAGTGATACATGAAGAAAACCATGAGTTTGTTATGCGGAGCCCTTGCATTATTGTGTCTCGTCTCCTTGTTTATTCCGCTGATCGCTCCGAAGTATCCAGCTTCTGAATATCACCCTGGATCGGGAGATTACACGAAAGATTACTTCCTGGTTGGTGATTATTACATGGCCCGGGAGTATTGGAGTTTGGCAAAATTCGCGCTGTCCTGTGGCTATCGAATTCAGTTATCGGTTGCGGCGGCGCTGTTATTATACTGGGCAACGCTGTCGCTGATGGGGGAGAGTGCTCGGCTGGCAGGGGTAGTGGCTGCGACAGTGAATGTGCTGGTGACAGGGTATCTCTTGTCGAGGCTGATGGCTGTGGCAGCTGGAACCCGGTGGGGGGTGCTGGTTGTGATGGCTGTGGATGTTGTCGCGGCATTCATTGTCGCCTGGTATGGGTTCTTTGCAGCTCGGGGAAAGCGGTATATAAAGGTTCCGATTGGGAAGAAGTGAAATGGAAGCAGTTGTGTGGAATTAAGGACTATGTATACTTGCATACATAGTTCCTTTATATTGGCTATAAATATGTCCTCTTTAACAAAGAACGAAGCAAGCATGAAAGGCCAATACCTTTTTGCCTATTGGTGGGTGGAATATAGTTCTCATTTAACAAACCTGGATTCAGTCTCCTATTATCCTATCAAGTTTCTCACGGCTGACATGCTGGTATCATTTCCAATAAAATGGGCGCGGGACTTCGCTGCGCAAGTTCGCTTATCAGAATGATTTATCCTATAGTTACTAATCAGAAAGTCCATTTATATCAAAACAGAGTAATGCCGTGTCTGGATCATACCCCAGCCAACTGGTTTGGCGTTCCCCCTGTCATCCTGCCGCACTGTGCGGAAGTTTGACAGGGGGACTTTTTTGTCTTTGTGCCCAGTTTATCCTCTGATTTCTTGTATCGTTCTGGTATTGCTGGATTCGGGGTTATAACGGTATGATGGCGTGACGGGCATGGCCCTTCACGCACCTTGATAACTTTATATACGATGGGCGCTTTCTGTAGAATGAAAGAAATACATCTACAGGGGGCGATCATGATGAAAACGAACAATGGAACCACATACGGGTATGTGCGTGTATCTACACGGGACCAGAATGAGGCTCGACAGCTTGTGGCCATGAAGGAGTTTGGGGTACCAGATGATTGTGTGTACATGGACAAACAGTCCGGGAAGGATTTCAACAGGCCCAGGTACCAGGAACTGGTCCAGCGTCTTCAGCCTAACGATGTGCTTGTCGTAAAGAGCATAGACCGACTGGGGCGCAACTACGAGGACATCCTTGAACAGTGGCGGGTCATCACGAAGGAGAAACAAGCGGCTATCGTCGTCATCGATATGCCGCTGCTGGACACGCGCCAGGGCAAGGATCTGACGGGGACGCTGATCGCCGACATCGTGCTGCAGCTTCTCAGCTATGTGGCTGAAACGGAACGGAATTTCATCCGACAGCGTCAGGCAGAGGGCATCGCGGCGGCGAAGGCCCGGGGCCAGCGCTTTGGGAGGCTGAAGAAGGAACGCAGTGAGGAATACCATGACCTTGTAGTGCAGTGGAAGGATGGCAGACTGTCCGCGACGGATGCAGCACAGTGCCAGGGCGTCGCCCGGAACACCTTTATGAAATGGGTACGCGCGGACGCACAGTAACAGTCGGTTTTCTTGCGTTATAAAGGTAGTATTTTTTGAAACTGAGCGAGTAGTATCAATGGAAATGTTAAATAATCGAATTTCACATTCGATGTATAGTAATAACCTTGAAGGATTTAAGGCAAAATGTTATAATTAAATATAGTATAATTAACAGAATTGCTTAAAAGGATGAAGCAATATGATGGCAATTGGAAGATTGAGGGAAGTTGATGTACGTGAATTATGGCGACACGAGCAATATGATTTTTCAAATTGGCTTGCTTGTCCCGTTAATTTGGAGTATCTGAATGATATTCTGGGTTTAACGCTGGTAGATGTGGACAAAGAGGTCTATGTCGGCCCTTATCGTTGCGACCTTGTAGCTAAGGACGAAACATCTGGTATAAAAGTAATCATAGAAAACCAGTTGGAGGGCACAAACCACGATCATCTCGGCAAGATCATCACATATGCCTCTGGCCTGGACGCCAAGGTGTTGGTTTGGATTGTGCGGGAAGCGAAGGAAGAACACCGTGCCGCCATCGAGTGGCTAAACAACAACACTGCCGATGATATAAATTTCTTTCTTATAGAGATACACGCCTACAGGATTGGAAACTCTGATCCGGCCCCCAAGTTCGAGGTGGTGGAGAAGCCCAATGAATTTGTGAAGCGGAGTAAGGCAAAGGGTGGAGACGATGAATTAAACAAGCGTCAATCCGAGCGGCTTTTCTTCTGGGAGCAATTCAATCAGGTGGTAGCAAGCCGAGGGAAACCGTTCAGTATTAGAAAAGCATCCACCGACCACTGGTATGATGTAGCCGTCGGTACCAGCGAAGCCCATGTTTCCATCAACCTTATAAATAAGGATGGCAATATCGTGGTGGAGTTCTACATCAATAACAACAAAGTGTTGTTTGACCGCCTGTTTGAGCAAAAAGACGAGATTGAGCAGCAGTTGGGATTCCCTGTCGTTTGGGATCGCTTGGACAATAAGAAAGCGTCCCGGATCAAGTACACTATCGACGGTCTGAATTTTGACGATCATTCCAATTATCAAGCGCTGATGAACGCATCCATCGACGCAGCGGTGAAAATGCGGGATGTGTTCAAGCAGTACCTGTAATCAGGCCGGTAGTCACACTATTCTTCACAAAGGAAGGCTTGCCCCATGGCGAAGAAAAAGGCCGAAGAAAAGATCAATCTGGATTCCATTCTGTTCAAGTGCCGGGATATACTGCGGAAAGCCCGCAATTCCGGGTCATTCTTTGAAAAGCGTGATATGATGCTCACGCTCGTTTTCCTGCGCTTCATCGGAGAAAAATATGATGATGGCATCGAGAATCTCAGAAAGAGCCTGATCGAGCAGGGCCTTGATCCGGACGATGAAAACATCCGTGCCGCTTTTTTCGATGATGCCACTTTTACGGATGGCACCTATAATCTGCCCAAGGAAGCGCGCTGGTCTGAGATCATTACCAAGCCCGCGCCGACCCTGAATGTTGCGCTGGATACGGCTCTGCGTACCCTTGCCGATACTGACAAGCGGCTAAAGGGGTGCTTTGTGGAGGGTACGTTTACAACGAGGAACCTGGCTGCCAATGATATTAAGCAGTTGGTTGACGAGGTAAACAAAATCAGCCACAAAGCCTTTGGAGAGGAAAAGGACCTCATTGGCCGTGTATACGAATACTTCCTCAAGGAATTTGCCGTGAACGCGACCAAGGAAGAGGGCGAGTATTACACGCCCCACGACGTAGTTCAGCTGATCGCAACCATGATTGAACCCTTCGACGGCACACTGTATGATCCGTGCTGCGGTTCCGGCGGTATGTTCATACAGAGTGCCGAACTCGTGTCGAAAAAGAAGGGCGATATCAGCAGGATCAACGTCTATGGTCAGGAAAAGGACGCTGCCACCTATCGGCTGGCGAAAATGAACCTGGCCTTGCGCGGCATCAGTCACAACCTGGGAGAGACTTACGATTCCTCCTTTACCCACGACCTTCATAAAGGGCTGTACTTTGACTATATCATGGCCAACCCTCCCTTTAATCTGAAAGGCTGGTATGATTCGGAGCTGAAAAACGATGGGCGCTGGGTGGATTATACGACACCACCAGAGAGCAACGCCAACTATGCCTGGATTCTGCACATCCTCTCCCACATGAAGCCCTTGGAGGGCGTGGCGGGCTTCCTGCTGGCCAATGGCGCGTTGGGCGACAGCGACACGCTGGAAATCCGGAAAAAGCTGATCGAAAATGACAAGGTGGAGGCCATCATCATCCTGCCCCGTGAACTGTTTATCACGACGGATATCAGCGTCACCCTCTGGATTCTGAATCAGAATAAAAAGGGCGGCGATTATCACGGCAGGAAGCTGCGCAATCGTGAGCATGAGATTTTGTTCATGGATCTGCGTACATGGACGGAGAACCCGGTCAAAAACGAGAATAAGAAGAAAGTGATGCTGGATACAACGCAGATCGAGCGCATTGCCGGGATTTATCACACCTGGCAATCCGAGGGAACAGACGGCAACAACTTTGCCGTTCCGGAACTGTATCGCAGCGTCGGTATGGATGAAATCAAGAAAAACGGTTGGAGCCTCATCCCCAGCAAGTATATTGAGTTCATCGATCATGATCTGGAGATTGATTTCCCGGCGGAGATGCAGCGTATCCAACAGGAGATGCGTGATGTACTGGCGCAGGAAAAGCAGTCTCAGAAGATGCTGGAGGAAGCGTTCAGGGGGATTGGGTATGGCCTTGAATAGATACAAACTTGGTGATCTTATCCAACATGAAGATATACGCAATTCTGATGCGAAGTATACATTGGACAATGTAAGAGGTATTTCTATTCAGAAAGTTTTCATCCAGACAAAAGCGGATATGGAAGGCGTTTCTCTTCTTCCCTATATTCTTGTAAAACCCGGATTCTTTGCTTACGTAACTGTAACCTCCCGTAATGGCGAACGGATTACGCTTGCACACAATAAGACGGGTAACACATTCATTGTGTCATCCTCATACGAAGTATTTAGTGTTAATCGGACGGATATTTTGAATCCGGACTATTTATTCATGTATTTCAATCGCCCAGAATTTGATCGATACTCACGGTTTAATTCTTGGGGATCTGCACGAGAAACATTTAATTGGGAAGATATGTGCGATATTGACATTGAACTTCCCTCGATTGCAATCCAGCAAGAATACATCGCGATCTATAGAGTCATGGTTGCCAATCAAGAGGCATATGAGCGCGGGTTGGAGGATTTGAAACTCGTATGTGATGGGTATATCGAAGATTTGCGGCGAAAAATGCCTTGTGAGAAGATCGGTTCATATATAGAATTGGTCGAAACAAGAAATGACGATCTTCGTTATGGAATCGACGATGTTCGAGGCGTATCAATCGATAAGAGGTTTATAGATACAAAAGCGGATATGAAGGATGTTGATTTGAAGCCTTACTATATCATTGCCCCAAACGAATTCGCTTACGTCACTGTCACCTCCAGAAATGGGCAAAAAATATCTATCGCCCTAAATGAAACGAATGACTCATATATCTGCTCCTCATCGTATGTGGTGTTCAGAAGTAAAGACGAGAGAGTTTTGCTTCCGCGATACTTGATGTTGTTCTTTTCCCGACCGGAGTTTAACCGCTATGCGCGGTATAATTCATGGGGATCAGCAAGAGAAACGTTTGATTGGGAAGAGATGCGTAATGTGAGAATCCCAATCCCGGACATAGGGGTACAAAAGGCAATCGCCGAAGTATTCACCGTATACAGTATGCGGAAAAAAATAAATGAACAACTGAAGAGGCAAATTAGGGATATCTGCCCTATATTGTTAAAGGGATCGTTAGAGGAAGGCGTGTAGGAATGAGTAAGGCAAAAGCTATTATATCAATTTTGAGTAATGCTATTTTCGTCTTTATTTTGTCGTTTATTCTTGTGTTCTCGATTACCCATTGCCTTCAAAACTTTATAAATCTCGACTCAAGCATAGCTCTTATGATTGCCATTAGAACAAGTAAATTCTTTGCAATTCTTTCTATTGCAATACGTGCAATTAGAGCAGATAAAATCAAAGAGAGCAAAATATCATTTTGGATCAGCCAGAAGTATCCCAAACTCCTGTTTGGATATTTCATGTTACTTCTTTTACTCGCGTCGATTGAAAACAAAGTAGTTTGGTGTACTGACGAGTTAAACAATATACTGTCGATAGAATGGACTATGTTCTGGATATCTTTAACGGTGTTTTTAGTTTGGAATGGTATAATATTAGAGTCTCTAAAAAAACATGTACCTGAGGGACAAGAAAAACAAGATTTCCTTAGTCGATATGAAATGTTAATAAAGCAGCGTCTATTCAGTCGAGAAATTGAAACATCATTTATGCCCATGACTTTTATATCAATTAATCTATTTTTGATGATTCTTTCAACAACATTCGTTTATATTGTTCATCTGCCAGATGAGGTGATAACACAGAATATTGTTAGATGTGCTTTCTACTTTTCATCAAATACATTAGTAATGCTTTTTCTTGATATACTGAAACCATTAAAGGAAGAGAAAACAACACTCAACAAGAATAACCAAGTAACAAAAAAAGAATATGATTCTGCACAGGCAAAAGCTATTATACAAATGTTCATCAGCACAGAAATCAAGATGATTAATGATTCGGAAGAATTGTCTGAAGAAGAGAAAAGGAAACGCACTATTCAATTTCTCGAAGAATGTAAGGCTGCAATTCCAACATCAGGGAAGAACGATCTCGATGCACAGAACGATAGATAGAAAGATGGGTATCTTGATAAGAAAAGCATAAAACGCTATTCAGTGGAGGTTATAGCGATGTCAAAGCTACAAAACTACAACGGCCGCTATTGCGAATGGGAATTTGAATACGCCTTCCTGGCTTGCCTGGAAAAGGAAGGCTGGCAATATCTGTCTGGGAACAGCATCGTGCGCACATCCAAGCGGGATGTGCTCTATGTGGACGACCTGGAGCAGTTCCTGAGCAAATCGAATCCGGATCTGACTGTCGATGAAATCCGGCAGATCATGGATACCGTGCGCCTGGTGGGCGCGGAGAGTGACTTTGCCGTATTGCACAAGGTATATAACTGGATGGTGAACGGCATACAGTTTGTCCCGCAAAGCGGATTGGCGCGGATGGTCGCGCTGATCGACTTCGATGAACCGAAGAACAATATCTTCCGGGCGGTCAATCAGTTTACCGTGGAATACACCAACAACGGTCAGACGGTCAACCGCAGGCCGGATATCCTCCTGTTCGTCAACGGCCTGCCGCTGTGCGTGATGGAGCTGAAAAACCCGGCGGACAAGAATGCGACCATCTATGCCGCCTGGGAGCAGATCAATATCCGTTACTGGCGGGATATCCCGCATCTTCTGCACTATTGTCCCCTCGCCTGCATCTCTGATGGCGTCAAGACGCGGTTGGGCACCGTCCGCACGCCCTATGAGCACTTTTATGCCTGGCGTCGCGTGGATGATGGAGACCGGGTCTCCACGCTTCCCTTTGAGGAAATGCAGACGATAATCAAGGGCGTATACAGCCCGGCGCGTTTCCTGGAGATATTCCGGGATTACATCTATTTTCAGGACAGCCAGTACGACAGCGAGGAGCGGGAAATCGTCTGCCGCTATCCCCAGTTCTTTGCCTCTCGGCTGCTGAAACAGAGTATTATTCAATCCATCGTTACCAAGAGCGGCAAGGGCGGCACCTACTTCGGAGCCACGGGCTGCGGCAAGACCTATACCATGGCGTTCCTGGCCCGGCAGCTGGCCCTGCGCTGTACGGATGTGCCGGAGATCGGTTCGCCCACCATCATCATGATCGTTGACAGGGACGATCTACAGAAACAGGGATCGAAGCTGTTCACCAAGAGCAAGGAATTCCTGAACCTCGGTGAGGTGATGGTGGTTCCGAATAGGAACGTCCTCAGGCGGGAACTCGGCGCACGTGAAAGCGGTGGGTTTTATATCTGTACCATTCAGAAGTTTTGCGACAGGGAAGATGATAAGATCGGCCTGATCAATGAGCGGGCCAACATCATCTGCTTCTCCGATGAGGCGCACCGGACACAGCTGGATCACGCCAAGCGGATCAAGTTCAGCAAAGATGCCGACGCGAATATGAAGGCCATGGTTTCCAAGCCCTATGCAAAGGTGCTTCGGGAGGCGCTTCCGCACGCGACGTTTGTCGGCTTCACCGGTACGCCGATTGATGAAACTTATCAGACCTTCGGGCAGGAAATCGACCGGTATACGATGGATCAGGCTGTGGCGGATGGCCTTACCGTTTCCATCATGTATCATCCCCGGATCACAAAGGTGCTGCTGGATCAGGAGAAGGTCAAGCAGATCGAAGCCTATTACAAACGGTGCGCGGATGATGGTGCGACGGAGGAAGATGTCGAGGCCAGCAAGAAGGCCATGAGCTCCATGGAGATTATCCTGAGCGAGCCTTCCCGCCTGGAACGCCTTGCCGCTGATATCCACGATCACTATACTGCGGCCTGTGCCAATGATCCTGACCGGGTGCAAAAGGCGATGATTGTGTGCTCCAACAGGACAATAGCGTACACGCTGCTCACCATCTTCAAAAAGAACTATCCGGAATGGTTCGAGGAGAAGAAAACGCCCGACGGGGTTGTGGCCACGGAGGAAGAACTCCGCGAATTGAAGCCCATGCCCTTTATGGCGATGGTGGCGAGCGTCGGGAAGAATGATAAAAAGGAAATGTACGACTATCTGGGCGGCGTGAAAAACGATAAGCGCTCGGATGATCTTGACTTTGCCTTCAAGCAGGAAAAATCGAATTTCCGGATCGTCATTGTCGTGGATATGTGGATCACGGGGTTTGACGTGCCCTGTCTCACCTATATGTACAACGATAAGCCGTTAGAGAGGCACATGCTGATACAAACCATAAGCCGTGTTAACCGGAAGTATCCGGGCAAGGATTATGGCGTTATCGTCGACTATATTGGCATCCGCGATAACATGCGACAGGCTGTGAAGATATACGGCGGGGATAACTCTGTAGCGCCTACCAAGGATGATATTGAACAAGCCACCAATGCGTTCAGGGAAGAACTCATTATCCTGAAGCAACTATTTGCGGGATATGACCTTAAACCGTTCCTTGATCCAGAATGTGACCCGGTGCTTCGGTACAGGTTTCTGGCAAATGCTGCCGAGTATGTTTTCATTTCCACGCAGGAGCTACATATGGAAAGCCACAATGGGAAGAGTGTCAGCAAAGTTCCGTTTAAGGACTATTTCCTGAAGACTGTGAGAAGGATGCGGGCAGCTTATGATATATGCCAGCCTTCTGGAGAATTGAGTGAGGAGGAATCCGCTCTTGCTCAGTGCTTCATGGCGATTGCGGGCTTTGTCCGTAAGATGAGCGGCACCAGTGATATTGATGCTGATGTTATGAACCGCAATGTTTCCAGAATGGTGGAGGAAGCACTGAAGTACAACAAGGTTGAAAGCGTATTGGACGAGGGCGAGCAGGAGGATATATTCAGCCCTGAATACTATGAAAGGCTGTCAGATGTAAAAATGCCGGCATCAAAACTGGAACTGCTGGTAAAGATGCTTCGGAAGCAAATCACTGAATACGGCAAAACCAATCAGATGGCGGCAAAGCGATTCCAGGAAATGCTGGAGGAAACCATAAAACAGTATCATGAGAGAAGGAAGCGTCTAACCGCTGAGGAAGCCGGAGCTGCTCAGGAGGAAACTTCTGAGGAGATTATCAGGAATGCCACTGAACAGGCCCTACAGATCCTCAGGGAGATGAAAGCAGATCGAGAAAGCTTCCGTAAAGTTGGCCTCACGTTCGAGGAAAAAGCATTCTATGATATTCTGATGGCGCTGAGAGATCGATACAATTTTGAGTATGGTGAGGATAAGGATTTCAATGGTGTCAAGGTAAATGACAAATGTAAGGCGCTGGCAAAAAAGATCAAAGAGATTATTGACACAAAATCCTCGTTCGCGGATTGGCTAAATAATCAAATCGTCCGGAATCAACTCAAATTTGATATCAAGGTATGTTTGATAAAAAACGGTTATCCGCCGCAATATAGCCCGGAGGTATTCCGAAAGGTTATGGAGCAGGTAGAAAACCTTGAGGAAAACCGGTGAGGGAAAAAGACTATAGTAAAAAAGTTGAGTAAGCGCATCATAAACACACGGTAGTTTTTTGCAAATGAAAATGCTTGCAACAGCTACGAAGCAAGCATCTTCTTGCAAAGACCAGTAGCAAGTATTTTACTTTGCAAACGCCGGAGCGCAGTTAGCACGGGCATTGTCGCACCAGGGCATCAGCTGTTCCAGCTCGGCATCGGACATATCTTTGTTGGCCCTTGCATTGAGCAAGAACACCAGATAGTCTTCAATGTTCAAGCTGTGGGCTTTTGCCATTTCAACCATCGTGTAGACTCTGGCGCTGGCGTGAGCCCCAGTGGGAGTGTCGCTGAACAGCCAATTTTTACGTCCAACGGTGAAAGGACGGATGCTGTTTTCGCTGGGATTATTGGACAAGCTGCAGCGACCATCCTCAAGGTAGGTATCCAGATACGGTCTGCGGTTGAGCGCATATTGGATTGCTTTTCCAAGTCGGCTTCCCTTGTCGTAGCCTGTCAGTTCTTCCAGCCAACTCCAGAAGGCGGACAGGATCGGCTGCGCTTTCTTCAGACGGTATTCACGCCGCTGCTCGTGGGAGAAGCCGTGTTCCTTGCAATAACGCTCAATTTCAAAGAGCTTGTCGCAGTAGACCACGCCCTGGACGGCGGGATGGGCATAGTCCAGCTTCTTTCCTTGCGGAACGGCATCGTTAAAATACCTGCGAACATGCGCCCAACAGCAGGTGCGTTTCACGCCAGGCAGATTATTGTAGCCTTGGTAGCCATCCGTCATGAGGTAGCCACTAAATCCTTTCAGGAAGGCTTCGGCATTGTATCGAGCTCTGGTCTCCGTGTATCCGTAGAGGATAATCTCCGGAAGACCATCTTCGCCGGAACGGAATAGCCACATAAACGAATCCGTTTCCGGTTCCCGTCCAGGTTCTTTGAGCACCTGAATCCTGGTCTCATCCGCCATCAGGAATTCACGGTGCAGCAGCAACCTGTGGAGGTATTCATAGATCGGGACGAAGTACTCATCCGAGCAGATGTTAATCCACCGTGCCAACCGGCTACGGGAAAGCAGCGCGCCGTACTGCGCCCAGTCCTTTTCCTGCCGGTAAAGGGGCACTGCGTTGGCATACTTCTGGTACATTGCGTGGCCTACAAGAGGCGCGGTTGCCATGCTGTGAGGAATCAGCGCATCCGGGACCTTCGCCGTAACGAGGTTGTTTCCAGTATCTGAGTCCTTCTTGCCGGCCTCTTTCTTGCACTCCGGGCAGTAATAGGTTTCAGCATAGATACGGGTTACTGTCAATCTCGCAGGCTGGAAATCCCATTCGTCGCGAATAAACTTTTTCCCGCAGGGCTTCAACTCAGTGCCGCATTCCTGGCAAACACGTTCTGCTTCCGGCAGAGGAATGACCTTCTCCTTCACAGGGACGCCCTTAAGCAGTTCTTCCTTCGTGGACTTCGGTTTGCGTGACTTGGTAAAGGTGACGATTTCTTCTTCCGCGTCCAGCTCTGGTTCGTCCTTTGCAGCTTCAACCTCAACCTCGTCAAAGAGGCCGAGCTGACCCTCAACAACAAGAGAACGCTTTTCGCTGGAAGTACCGAACAATTTCTTCTGGAGATAGACGATTTGCTCCTGCAGGTTTTCAATCAGCTTGTCCTTGGCGGTCAGTTCTTTCCGGAGGGCTTCAATTGTGAGCTTCAGCTCCTTCATGGTATCCATGAGTTCACGCATCTGCAAATCGCGTCCGCTGGCAGCCACAATCGTCACCTCCCACCCTTGATTTCTCACTATTACTATTCGACATCAAAGCGAAAAATCCTTTTGGAATTTGACGATTTTCCAAGGAAATTTTTTGAGAAAAGTGAGCATTTTCAAGGGTTTTGGGGCTAATATGGGCGCTTGATTCGGATGGCGGTTGGCTGCTCAATATCAATGCCGGACATGAGCCAGTCGAACTGCTGCCAAGTCAAATTCCTTGCTTCACTTTTGTCCCGTGGCCAGCGGTATCGCCCGTTCTCTACATCCAGCCGCTTGTACAGAAGGACGTATCCGTCTCCTTCCCAGATCAAGGCCTTAATGCGGTCACAGCGGCGTCCGCAAAACAGGAAAAGGGAGTGGTTCTTTGAGTCCAGCTTCAGCGTCCCTTCCACGATGGCCCTCAGACCGTCAATGGACTTGCGCATATCTGTATAGCCGCAGACGAGGTATATTTCACTTGCGGCAGATATGTCACCTAACATCCTGCGCTCCTTAGCAGCCGAATCGTCTCCGCCAGCAGAGCGGGATTGACATCATTAGTGACTCGCAGATGAACGTCACTAATGATAACTTCCATGACCGGGTATCCCGGCTGCGTCTGCATGGCAGGGAGTGTTTCCGCTGGTGACTCCGGTGTGAGTACTGGCTTCGGAGAAGTGGCGTTCTGCCTTTCGCCTTCGATTTTGATTTTCACAATATCGGGTTGCTCCGGTTCCTTCCGGACAACCGTGGGGATCACGGCAGGGATATCAATCTCACCACTCTGCTTGAGCCTGTGAACCCAGGCATAAAAGGTAGAAACCTTGATGTTGTGCTGCTGACACCATTCGTAGTCTGTCAGGCCACTTTGGTGGCATTCAGTGATCAGACGGAGCTGTTCCTCCGGGGAAGTCCGTTTACTGCGCATATCAGAGGCCCCTTTCGCTTTGCAAATCAAAATGCTTGCTATCTTGCTTTTTTTGCAAAGTAAAATGCTTGCTTCTGATATTCTATATCCTTTGCAAGATGAATGCACTACGTCTTTATATAGTGCGCTTACAAAGTTGACATATGCGAAGGGTGGGACACTTAAAGCAAAGCGGGATATTTTTTATAATACTGTGAAAATACATTGTGGGAGCATCTGCTTATTTGTGGATGCCCTTTTTTCTGAAGATTTAGTTGTTTTCACAAAATAGCTTCGATCTCCAGAACATAACGTGTTGACAGGACGTTCAATTGGGCGTACAATATATGTGAATCGAGGGATGGGGAATGGATTTTGATTTAACTGGATTTCAAACAGTTCATTTGGATAAGAAAAATGGCAGTATCCTGCGCGAGAAGCGCGTGGTGCTCGGCTTGACGCAAAAGCAAGTAGCGGAGCGGGCGAAGATAACCCTGCGGCAGTATCAGAAGTTCGAGAACAGCGAGAGGAACATCATGACCTGCTCGTTTCAGATGGCCTGCAGGATCATTGAGGCGCTCGATATGAATATTTCTGACTTTTACCATAACAAGTATATCCTCGGAGAAGAGATTTACGTGGACTCTGAGGGCGAGAAATACAAAAAGACTGGAAAGCTGATTAGCGAAGATGTAGAGTGACACAAGATTACGAAAGGACGGCTGAGGGAAGCGATGCGGATACCAATTGAAAATGTCGAGATGCAGAAGATATCGTTTTTATGGTATCCCTTTGTTCCATTTGGCGTCCCCACAGTCCTCCAGGGCCAGGCCGGGTATGGCAAGACAACCATTATTTCCAAGATTTTGGCAGAATTGAGTTGCGGGATATACCCGCCCAGGCTGCGTCATGGTGCGATCAGGGGAAGGGGTTATCTGACGGAATGGCAGATGGAAGCAATCGACCATATGCTCAAAAATTCTCCAGAACAAGATATGGATGACACTGGGACAGAACCGGTGATGTTCAACGGGATGGAAATTGATGGTATAGACGACGAAGAAGATGATGCTGAGATCGCTGAAATACCGCCCATGGATAGACCGTTCATGCGCCCAGTTGGAGACCCGATCAAAACGGTGTATATCTCGCGTGAGAATCACTATGGAAACATCATTCGGGTGAAATATGAGCAGTTTGGCGGGCGACCAGGGTATCTCAGCGTGGAGGATGAATCGGATGGACTATTCACTACGACTGTAGAGAATATCAGAAAGTTGACCGGCGATGCGAAGCTGGTCATCATTGATCCAATCTTCCCTTACATCGAGGGGAGACTCAGCAACAATGACGATGTTGCCCGCGCCATGCACAACTTTGACATTGTCGCCAGGGAAACCGGGGCAGCGTACATCCTGCTCAACAACCTGACGAAAAGCGGATCATCCGCTGACATAGACGCTGGTCTGGGCGCGTCCAATCTGAAAAACATCGCACGGTCGCTTTTCAAGCTTGACAGGGCAGGCGTTATTCTGTACCTGGAATCAGTGAAGAACAACCTTGCCCCGGCGCGAGGGAGGATTGGCGTGTTGTTTGACCGATTGGGTAGACCTGATTTCATTCAGTACGCACAGCTTGAAGAGGCTATAAACATTATGAAGTTCGGCGAGACCAAAGAAAGCCCGGAGCCGGGAAAAGAAATGAAGCGGGCGATGGAATTTCTGGATGAGATACTGGCCAACGGGCCTGTAAACCAAAGCGTGATCAAGCAGAAGGCAGAGGAAGCGGGTATTTCCACCACAACACTGAACCGTGCGAAGCAACGCTGCGGCAGGGGCAGCAAACGCATAGCCAAAGGGTTAACGGTATGGCAGTGATCTTTGCCCAAAGTGAGTTTGTCAAAAGTGAGTTTCTCATGAGAAACTGACAAACTCACTTTTGATCTAAAATCCACATAGTTTCTCTGTATAGATATTGTTGAAAACCTCATCTCAGTTCTACCGTTGCTGACCACGATGGCGTCGAGCTGATGATGTGAAGCGTGGTCCGAAAAATGCTGTCCACTTGTCCATCTGTCCACTTCAGGGCGATTATTCCGGCATTCTCCACGCCTTGGCACCATTCAGATTGTCCGAAGTGATACCGAGGCGTTGCCGTGCCCATTGAGCGGTTGTGTCGCCGATGCTTTCATCGGCCATGGCTGAAGGGACTGGTAGTTTTATCATAACACTGAACCGTACAAAGCAGCGTCACGGCAGGGGCAGCAAACGCATATCCAAAGGGCAAACGGTAAGGCGGTGATCTTTGCTCAAAGTGAGTTTGTCAAAAGTGAGTTTCTCATGAGAAACTGACAAACTCACTTTTGACCTTTATGGGGCTTTACACTAAACCAGGGATCAACCCACTGACTTCAAGACCTGCCTCCTGATGGCAAGGGTCCAGGATGTCATGTTTTCGCTGACGCCTATACGCTCATCGCTTCGCCCATCCGTCCCCGGGCACACTGTAATCAGCATATCTCCATGTCTGAGATACATGGTGGTTTTGACGCGAAGGTGTGAATGAGAAATCTGCGGTTTCTCCATCCGATGTGACAGCCGTTCTTTCGATTGTCACACGAAGGAGATGCTCTTCCGCTTCGTCGTTGGATGTGAACAGCCGTTTCCGTGAAACACGAATGGCACCACCGCTGTCTGTAGATACGAGACAGCGGTCACCATTGTCGCGCAAAAAGGCGACCTTTTCGACACTCAGGCCTGAGATAAGATACAGCGGTTGTCCGCATTGTGTGTTCCGATACGCAACCATATGATGCACCCCCTTGTGTTTGAAAAGACGAGTCGTCAGAAAAAGAAGTTGTCCAGCTTGAGCGTTTTTTTGCCGCTCCCCAGCAGAAAATTCTGTATAACCTTGATCGTGTCAAGGTACAGGCAATCCAGAATCATCCCGTAGTGACGCAGTTCCTCGCTGTCCGGGGCGGGAAAGTTTGCTTTGTCCAGTAGCACCCTGGAGAGCCACGGCTGGAGATTCAGGCCAATACAGATCGCTACCACCTCATCAAAGGTGTATTTCTGTTTGGGGTTGTTGCAGTATCCCTCGATAGTGCTCTCCTTCAGGCCGGAGCGGCGGGCCAACTTGCCCTGGTTCAAGCGACCATCCGGACGGTTTGCCATCAGGAAACGGAGTGCATCTGGGAAACTCTCAGGCAAATCAGCCAGTAGCTTTTTCCGATACTGGGAACGTTCGTTAAGCGTGACCGTGCTGTGAAGCCTGGTGAGGCCGGAATACTTCTCGTTGAAACCTTCGGTGCTGTACAGGTATTTGCTGTGTCCCTTGTCGTATTCAATATCGAAGCGCAGGCAGCACAGATCCACCCTGGCGTTTGCAGATGGCGTCAGACGGTACCCATTTTCGGTGTGCCGAATATAGTCGCTGTCGTTGAGGCACACCAGGCCGTCCACGAAGGCGAACGCTCCGGTAGACATAAGGGTTCGGAATTCAGCGTCATCACGATACAGCCTCATCAGTCGGTGGCGATTGATGCAGAACGCGGTATCCAGCCTGTTGTCGTTTGCGTCGCGCTGTCCGGAGTCCAGTACATCGTCGTCCGTATCGAAGCAAAAAGGCGTGAAGTATTGATTGGTGTCTGGGTCGAAATTGTTTGCCCCCTTGGCGGTGATGTGTCCCATGTTCACGATCCGCTGCCGCACCCGAAACCGAGCCACCTGGTAATCCTCGCTGATGCTGCGTATGGCCTGCGCAAAGCGAAAGCCATTGTGGTTAATGTAGCCATCAGGTGTCGTTCTGCCCATGGAAGCCCGCTGATATTCGCGCCACACCCGATCCTTCATGATTGAAGCGGGCAGCATCAGGGCAAAGCCACCCAGCCGGGCCAGAATAGTCACAAAGGGCAGGGAGTCCTTTGGCCTGTGCTTTTTGTCCCGGAGGACGATGGTCTTCATGCTGAACTGGTCCAGTCGTGTATTGACACAGTTGTTCAGTGCGAAAAAGCAGTAATACCATTCGTACTCAAAGCAAGCCTTGTAGATGGCCAGGGCGCTGTCATCGTAGGAA
>Ga0256405_10004847_pt1 | contig 24401 bp, 22 predicted proteins | sample RumenRJG_02DNA_FD_189096 | JGI IMG/M metagenome (GOLD analysis project Ga0256405, IMG submission 189096) | Bovine rumen microbial communities from Lethbridge, Alberta, Canada - RJG_02 | ecosystem: Host-associated > Mammals > Digestive system > Stomach > Rumen | place: Canada: Alberta... | reverse complement strand
TCGTAGTCCTTCGCAAATGCGCCTTTCAGATCTTCTCCGATCCGGTTGTCCCCGCAGAACACATCGATCAGGATCGCTCTGTGATGCCTGCTTCGAAGCGCTTTGCATACCTGTGTTCCCGATACGATCGAGATCTCCCGCTCCGTACTGATTCCTCCGGCCAGCACAACAATTTTCATAATATGCCCCTCCCCTTTATTTTCAATGATGCTGCTTTCCCGTCTCATGATCGGACCTGCTTCAGCCGGCTGCTTTTCTTCTCCCCCTCAGGCCGGGAGGAAAGCACCACGCCGGAGCGCGCGTCCAGGCTGATCGTCAGTTCTCCCTGATTGACGCGGTATACCTTCCGCTGCGTCGTATACGACGCGGCGTCTGTGAGGAAGATCCGCGTCATCGTGGAATCTGTGTTCACGCCGGCTGTCCAGACAGGAACCGTAACCTGAATCTGCTCCGATCCGTTGTTAAACAGGCAGGCGATCTGCTCTCTGTCATCAAATCTGGCATACGCAATATACTGATAACCGCCGCCGAGAAACTTGATCGAGCCCGTCTTCAGAACCGGATGGTTCTTATGCATCGCGATTGCACTCTTATAAAATGCGAGCATCTGCCTGTCTTCTCTTCCCCACGGATAGGTTCTCCGGTTGTCCGGATCGGTAAATCCCGTCAGCCCGGCTTCGTCTCCATAATACAGCGTGGGAGCCCCGGGCCATGTCATCTGCAGGAGAACCGCCTCCCGCATCACGGCCGGATCCACCCCCTCGGAAGCCGCGTCATAGGAAAAATCCGCCGCGCGTCCGACAAGATGATTCGTTCTTGTCAGGAAACGGGAATGATCATGATTCGAGAGCTGATTCATGGAACACAGAAGCGACGGCTCCATGAATTCACACATATGGTAACGCATGGATCCGAAGAAGGAGTCCGCGTTCCCGTACTGTCCCTCCAGATATTCGTCGGAGTGTTTCTCCATCCCGGTGAAAAACCAGGTGACCGGTTCCATGAACGCATCATAGTTCATGATGGTGTCCCATTCATCTCCCTGAAGCCACAGCCCGGCGTCCCCGTAATGTTCTGCGATGATCAGCGCATCCGGGTTCGCCTTCTTGACTTCATGGCGGAACGCCTTCCAGAATCTGTGATTGAACTCCGGACTCTGGCCGAGGTCCGCCGCCACATCAAGCCGCCATCCGTCCGCACAATAAGGCGGGGAAACCCATTTTCGGGCGATTTTCAGGATGTAGCCGGTCAGATGCTCCGATCCCTCATAATTCAGCTTCGGGAGAGTTTTATGCTCCCACCACCCCTGATAGGAATCGTTGTCCGGCCACGCGGAGGGATCCTTCTCCTGAAACAGGAAAAAATCCGCATACGGAGACTCACTGCTGAGATAGGCTCCCTTCTCATATTCCTGCGAGGAGCTGTAGATCTTTTCGCGGTCCAGCCATTTGTTGAAGGAACCGCAGTGATTGAATACACCGTCCAGGATTACGCGGATCCCGCGGCTGTGCGCTTCCTTCACCAACTCGATGAAGAGCCGGTTGGAGGCTTCCAGATTCTCTTTTCTCGTCACTCTGCAGACATACCGGGAAGAATCGGCATTCTCTGTGCATCCCGGCGCAAGCACCTCGCCCTCATCCACCTGAAGGACACCGATGTGCGGATCGATATGATCATAATCCTGCGTGTCATATTTATGATTGGAGGGGGATACAAACAGAGGATTGAAATAGATGACTTCGATCCCGAGGTCCTGCAGATAATCCAGCTTCTGCCTTACCCCCTCCAGATCTCCTCCGTAGAAATTCCCCACATCCATCGCCGCGGGTCTTTGAAACCAGTCCTGTACATGATGCACCGGGTTCCCGATGTACGAGTATTCGTTATCAAGCACATCGTTCTTCTGATCCCCCCGGCAGAAACGGTCCGTATAGATCTGGTACATGACCGCTCCCTTTGCCCAGCCGGGCGTAGAGAATCCCGGACAGATCCGGAATCTGCTCTCGCTGTCCGCCCGTTCCGATATACCCTTCTTGTTCAGTATGACCCGCATCGGTCCGCTGATAATCTCGAAGCAATAGCTCATGGCCTGCCGGCCGAGGCGGATCTTCGCGGCATAATAGTCAAAAAGGCCGGACGACCTTTCATACTCCATGCGCTCACGCATATAGTCGCTCAGGATCCAGACTTCATCCACATTTGCTCTTGCCGTCCGCACGCGGATCGTTACCGTATCTCCGACCTGTGGTTCAAACGGCTCTATATAGGAAGGGCTTTCATCCGAGAACAAGGCGTCAAGGTTCAGCGTCGGAAGCATCTCCATGACATATCTCGCTGTACGTGCTGCCTGACTGAATGTTTTTCTGTACATCTGCACATGCTTTCCTTTATTGATCTATGATTGAGAAGAGGAACAGCACTCTCGCGCTGTTCCTCTTCCTTGGAGAAGGTATTCTCTTATGGGGTGTAGCAAAAACTATATAATGTATTGGGGTTTTACATGTATATTTATAGCATGAAACCCGGCCGAAGTCTGCCCAAACTTGTCTGAATAAATCCTGTAATATTTGTGCATTATGTCCATATTGCTCTTATCCTGCTCCACAGCGCAGGAGCAAAATAAAAGCGATGGACCGGCCTTCCGGCGTACTAGATCAGATCCGCCTCTGACGCCGATGCTGCCGGCGTTTCAAACAATGCTTCGAATTCGTCGCGGCTGAGCTTCTCTTTTTCCAGAAGAAGCAGCGTCGAGCGATCCAGGATCTTCCGGTTTTCCGCAATCAGTCTGCGTGCCGTTTCATAGGCTTCATCAATCAGTTTCTTGACTTCCTCATCGATAATGGAAGCAACCCGCTCCCCATACTGGCGCGTATGGGCAAGGTCCTTCCCGATAAAGATCTCTTCCTCGCTCTGCTCATAGTTGATCAGTCCGAGACGGTCCGAAAAACCATATTTGGTCACCATCGCTCTGGCAATGGCCGTCGCCTGCTTGATGTCCTGAGAAGCTCCGGTCGTGATCTCCGCATCTCCGAAGACCAGGGATTCCGCGGCACGTCCGCCCAGCGTGACAACGATGGTCTGCTGCATTCTGCTCTTTGTCTCAAACATCTCATCGCCTTCCGGAAGCGGCATGGTATATCCCGCAGCGCCGTGTCCGGTCGGAATAATCGAGATCGTATGAACCGGACCGACATCCGGAAGAAGGTGGAACAGGATGGCATGCCCGGATTCATGGCAGGCGGTAATGCGCTTCTCCTTGTCGGAAATCAGGCGGCTGCGCTTCTCCGAGCCGATGCCGATCCGGATAAACGCCTGCTCAATGTCGCTTTGCTTCAGGAACGCCCGGCTGTCCTTCGCCGCACAGATTGCCGCTTCATTCATGAGGTTCTCGAGATCCGCCCCTGTAAAGCCGGCGCTGGTCCGTGCTATGGTATCCAGATCCACATCATCCGCCAGGGGCTTCTTTCTGGAATGTACCTTGAGAATCTCCAGCCTGCCTCTGACATCGGGGCGGCCGATATGCACCTGCCGGTCGAATCTTCCCGCTCTGAGAATCGCGGGGTCCAGAATGTCGACCCGGTTGGTCGCCGCCATCACGATAATGCCCTGGTTCTCCGAGAACCCGTCCATCTCCACAAGAAGCTGGTTGAGCGTCTGTTCTCTCTCATCATGGCCGCCGCCCATGCCGGTGCCTCTGCGGCGCCCGACTGCGTCTATCTCATCGATGAAGACAATGCAGGGCTGATTCTTCTTCGCTTCCTCGAACAGGTCGCGCACACGGCTGGCTCCGACACCGACAAACATTTCCACGAAGTCAGAACCCGAAATGGAGAAAAACGGTACCCCCGCCTCTCCGGCAACCGCTCTGGCCATCAGCGTTTTACCCGTCCCGGGAGGGCCGACCAGCAGAACCCCCTTCGGGATTCTCGCACCTACGTTCAGGAACCGTTCCGGACTCGAGAGAAACTGGACAATCTCCTGCAGCTCCTCCTTCTCCTCCTGCAGTCCGGCGACATCCGCGAACGTAATCTTCTTCGCGTCCGGCGTGAACATCCGCGCGCGGCTCTTGCCGAAATTCATCATCATGGCTCCGCCGCCCTGCTGCCGATTCATCATCATAAACAGGAAAAGCACCATGAGCCCGGTAAGAAGCACCGGAAGGAAAGTCGAAAACAGAGTGCTGCGTCTGGAAACATCCTGCACCCGGACCGTCACATCATATGCGCTCACCATCGCCACTGCCTGATTCACATCCGTGACATTCAGAGACAGCTGATCGTTCTGCGTCGTCGTGATCTTTAATGATCCGGTCGGAACCTCTTCATTCTGAACGACCTCTACCATGGAAACGCTGCCGTCTTCCAGCATGGACTCCAGTTCCTTTGTTGTGATATCACTGCGTCCGTTAAAGCTGTCGCGCAGCGCAAAGATCAGCAGGATCAGCAGCAGCCCCAGCATAATATAAAGGCCGGTTCCTCTCGCTCCTTTGTTCAAGTTCTATCACTCCTCTGTCAGAGACAATACCCCGATATAGGGCAGATTACGGTATCTCTGGTCATAATCCAGGCCATATCCGACCACGAACTCATCCGGGATGTGGAAGCCCTGATAATCCACCTCGACATCTACCTCACGCCGCTCCGGTTTATCCAGAAGCGTGCACAGGCTGATCGACGCAGGCTGCCGGTCGGAGAGATTCTTCAGAAGATAGCTCAGCGTACGCCCGGAGTCAATGATGTCCTCCACCACCAGTATGTCCTTTCCGTTGACCGGCTCATCCAGATCCTTGATCAGCTTGACAACACCGCTCGACTTCGTTCCGGCGCCATAGCTTGACACAGACATGAAGTCCATGGTCACCGGCACTGTGATCCGTTTCGCGAGCTCACAGATGAAAAAGATACTTCCTTTCAGAATGCCGATCAGATGCACCTGCCTGCCGGCGTAATCCTGACTGATCTGCGCACCCAGCTGGGCAATTCTCTCGTCAACCTTGTCTTCCGGAATCAGCACTCTAACGGTTTCTTTCATAGTTCCTCCTTCGATTCCATACCGCCTGCCTTCAAGTGTACCGTGACCCGCATCGCCTTTGCTCCTTCAAAGACCTTCGCCTTCTCACTGATCCGCATCCCGACCACCCACAGAACGTGACTTCCCTGCGCAATCAGCGGAATATGATCCCGTCTGAGCCGGGGAACCTTCTCGTCAATCAGGTAATCCTTCAGCTTCTTGCGTCCTGAGTCGGAGCTGACAATCAGATAGTCTCCTTCCCGCCTGGTACGCAGGACGGGACACGGTGCCATTGTATCATATGCCAGATACTTCGTGTACCTCTTTTTCGGCACCTCTCCTCCCTGCCAGGTAAGGAAAGAAACCTCTGCAGAAATGGTCTGATCCGGCTTCGCTTCCCACCGGCTGTCCTGGCTTCCTTCGTCTGAAAGTGGGCTGCAGCAGCCCAGGCAATAAGTCCCGTCTTCCCGAAGGAGCGCCACCTCCTCTGTCTTTTCCGCCACACTGCGTGTCAGCCTCAGAATCCCCTCCTCACTGAACGCAGTCAGATGATCCGGAAGACTTGCCTGTCCTCCGTTCGGCCCGTCCACCAGCTTTTCAAGCGCCGCTACATGCGCTCTCGCTATGTCCTTTTCTCCGCCTTCACACTGTGCGATCATGCGGCGGAGAACCCTTGCGCGAAGAAAATCCGGACATTGTCTCAGTGCATTCCGGTCCGCGGTCAGATCCCTCTCTTTCCCGTCTCCATTTTTCCGTATCACATCCCGGAAGGTGCTTTCTGTCTGTTCGCTGAGCCAGTCTTCCGCCTGCTGCAGGTCAGAGGCTGCCTGTGTGATATGCAGCACAGACTGCGGATTCAATTCTTCCAAAAGAGGCAGAACCTTCCTGCGAATCGCATTTCTGGTCAGACGGGTATCGGCATTGGTACTGTCGGTTTGCCAGGAAACCTTCCTCTGCCGGAGATAATCCTCAATCTGCCCTCTCTCGCAGTCAATCATCGGCCGGATGATCAGCCGCCCGTCTTCCTGCCGTACTGCCCGTATCCCGCCAAGACCTGTCAGAGAGCTTCCCCGGATCAAATTCCACAGGACGGTCTCCGCCTGATCCGTCCGGTGATGAGCGGTGGCAATCACGCGGATTCCGAGCCTGTCGGAAGTCTCCATCAGCGCTTTCCACCGCACCAGGCGCGCAGCCTCCTCCAAGGACAGGGAGAATTCCTGTGCGGCGGAGGGGGCGTTCACCGGCACCACCGTGAGCGCAATCCCTTGTTCCTCACATAGCTTCCGAACAAAAGCGCAGTCTTCCAGGCTCTCTTCTCCGCGGATCCCATGTTCCACATGGACCGCGCACACATCATAGCCCAGCTGTCTGAGCGAGAGCATCAGGCACACGGAATCCGCCCCGCCCGAAACGGCAGCCAGAATTCTGCTTCCTGCCGGCACGGCAGCAAACGCTTTCCCCTCCATGGTTCTTTTGATTCTGTCAAGGACAGGATGCTTCATACTGTGTTCCGTTCTCACTCCGATGTTCTTTCTGTTCCCTTCAGAAGAAGAACGCTCTGCGGAATCGATCCGCAGAGCGCAATCATGTCATTCTTATTCCGGCAATCATTCCTGAGGCTGGAAGATAACCTCGTCCGGATAAACAAGCCCCAGCTTTTCGCGGGCGACCTTTTCGATGTAAGCGTTTGAATGTGTATAGTTCCGGAAGGTCTCGATGCTTTCGCCTCTTCCCTCTTCTTCCGAAATCTTGTCCTCCAGCGTCGCAATCTGCTGCGCGTAGGCATCATTCTTATCTGAGAGGGAGCGGCACTTCACCGCCAGCGCCGTGATGATAATGCACACCACGACAATAATCATAATCATTCCCCGACGATTTTCCCTCGAAACCGGATATCTGTTCGACGACATCGTTCCCTTCCCCTCATCAATTTCAGATACAGATTTATTCTAAACTGTCAACCCGCCGAATTCAACCCTTATCTGACAATTCCACCGAATTGTTACAAAAAATTAATCTGTTTCCAAGCTCAGAGATACCGAAACAGCTCCTGTGCCTCCTCTTTCCGCACAGTCTCAGCAACGCTGAGCACTTCCGCCTTCACGCTGCGAGAGCCAAATGCAATCTCAATCACATCGCCGGCCTTTACCTGGGCGGACGCCTTTGCCACCTTGCCGTTAATCGTTACCCTTCCCGTATCACAGGCTTCATTCGCGACCGTGCGGCGCTTGATCAGCCGTGACACCTTGAGGTATTTGTCAAGCCTCATATTGCCACCTCCTCCCATATTCAAGAACGCCAACGGCGTTCTTACCACGCCGCACCCGGTGCGAAGCACCTTCCTCTGAGCGCGGCTGCGATCCGCCGGAGGCTGAGATGCAAAACGGAGCAGGACATCATCCCGCTCCGCATAGATTCCATCTCTGAATCAGTCTCAGTTCAGCGCATCCTTCAGCGCCTTGCCGGCTTTGAACTTCGGGCTCTTGGAAGCCTTGATCTTCATGGCCTTACCGGTCTGCGGATTCCTGCCCTCACGAGCAGCTCTCTCCGCAACTTCAAACGTTCCGAATCCAACAATCTGGACCTTGTCATCCTTCTTCAGGGCTTCGCTGACAGCCTCTACGAAAGCCTTCAGCGCTGCTTCAGAGTCCTTCTTGCTCAATCCCGAGTTCTCGGCCATAGCCGCGATCAGTTCTGTCTTATTCATGAGATTATACTCCTTCTATTCTTTTTATTTCTGCCTGCAATGGCATTATACATATCGATTTAATTTATACACATATCTCTATGTTTGTCAAGCGATAGGCGCCGTGTCAAAGCATTTCATTGACCATGGCGTCAATTTTCACCTTGAAGTCATCATCCTTGCGCTGCGCATCTTCAAGCGACGTGCCTACGATGCCATAGTAGAACTTGATCTTCGGTTCTGTTCCGGACGGCCGTACGCACAGCCACGCGTCCCCTTCCAGCTCGTAGTAGAGAACATTTGACTTCGGAAGGCCGGTACCGGTTTCCTCACCGGTGACCAGATTCCGGATCTTATCTGTTTCATAGTCACGGACAGAGAGCACCTTGCAGCCGGCAATCTCAGCCGGAGTGTTCTGTCTCAGCGTGGTCATGATCTCCTGGATCTTCTGAAGACCTGAGATCCCCTTCAGGCCGATCGCCGTAACATTGTCCCGATAGTATCCGCACCGCTCATAGAGATCCAGCATGGCATCCCACAGGGTCATGTTCTTTGTCCTGTAGTACGCAGCCGCCTCGCACAGCGCCATCACCGCAACGATCGCATCCTTATCCCGCGCGTGCGTGCCGATCAGGCATCCATAGCTTTCCTCAAATCCGAACAGATAGGTTCCCTTCCCTTCGTTCTCCATCTTCAGAATCTGACGTCCGATCCATTTGAAGCCGGTCAGGCACTCATACTCTGCAACACCATAGTATTTGCAGATGGCATCCGCAAGGTTTGTGGTAACAATTGTCTTGATGAGAAGGCCGTCCTCCGGCAGCCCCTTCAGTGCCTTTCTCTGTCCGATCTCATAGTCGGCCAGAAGACTTCCTGACATGTTTCCTGTCAGCGTATGATAGACACCGTCCTTATCGCGCACCCGCACACCAAGCCGGTCCGCATCCGGATCTGTGGCAAGAACAAGGTCCGCGCCGGTCTCCTGTGCCAGCTTCAGGCCAAGGGTAAATGCCTCATCCGCCTCCGGGTTGGGATAAGAAACGGTCGGGAACTCTCCGTCCGGCTTCTCCTGCTCCGGAACCACCAGGACATTTTCAAATCCCAGCTCTTTCAAAACCCTCTTTGCCGGAACAAGGCCTGTTCCGTGAAGCGGGGTGTAGACGATCTTCAGGTTCTTTGCCTCAGCGCGGATCGCCTCCGGATGGAGCACGTTCTTCTTCAGCTCTTCAATGTAATCGGTATCCACTTCCTTGTCACCGACCTCGATATAGAGCCCCTTCTCCACCGCTTCCGACTTCTCCATGGTCTTGCATGAGGCGTAATCCGTGATGGCCTTGACCTCATCCATGATTCCGGTGTCATGCGGCGGCGTGATCTGGGCACCATCCTCCCAGTACACCTTATAGCCATTATATTCCGGCGGATTGTGGCTGGCGGTAATGTTGATGCCGGCGATACATCCAAGATGACGGACCGCGTAAGAAAGCTCCGGTGTCGGGCGCAGCGCGTCAAAGACATAAGCCTTGATCCCGTTTGCGGCCAGCGTCAGTGCGGCGCAATCCGTAAACTCCTGATACATACGGCGGGAATCATGGGCGATCACAACCCCTTTCTCCTTGCCGCCTGCCTTCAGAATATAATTCGCCAGGCCCTGGGTCGCCTTGCGCACCACATAGATATTCATGCGGTTTGTTCCGGCTCCTATGATTCCGCGAAGACCGGCTGTGCCGAACTCGAGATCCATATAGAACCGCTCTTTGATCTCGTTCTCATTCCCTTCCAGAGCACGAAGCTCTGCTTTGGTCTCCTCATCAAAATAAGGATCCTCCAGCCACTGATGGTATCTCTTGCTATACTCTTCCATACTGCCTCCTGTCATTTCCCCATATGCTTCCCTGCGATCATGGATGCAGGGTTCAAAAAGTTCCGGTTTCCTGTTTCTGATCTATGCCAACGGAGTATCTCCAAAAACCTTCCTGATCTGTGTGAAGCCTTCTTTTTCAAGGGTCTCCACCTGGAACTTCGCATTCTTCTTCAAGGGCTGAACAACAACACAGATGCCCTGGGCACGTTCCTTCGCGGCAAGGGAGAAGACCTCCCCGATCCGCCCGGATGCACTTTTCTGATCGACCAGATAAGCCTTCTTCAGGCTTTCTCCCTGATCCTTCCATCCCAGGTCCCGCAGAATTGTGACAATGCGCTCAAAGCCAATCGAGAACCCGCATGCCGGCGCATCCTGCCCGCAGAACTTTCCGACCATGCGGTCATATCTGCCGCCGCCCGCAATGGAGAAGGAATAGTGATCGATGGAGATCTCAAAGATCGTCCCGGTGTAATAGCTCATGCCGCGCACCAGCGTGGGATCGAACTTCAGCGTGATGTCATTGCTGATCATGGCGCGCACCGTGGAAAGGATCATGGTCAGATCCTTCAGAGCGTCTTCCTCAATGCAGTCCGCACACGCCTTCCGGATAAAGGAGGCCGGATCCTGATCCGGATTCTCCCGGAATTCATGAAAGAATCCAACGTACTTTTCAACGCTTTCTTCGCTGTATCCGCTGCGGATCAATTCCTGGGTGACACCGTCAAGGCCGATCTTATCCATCTTGTCCAGGATGATAAACACCTCATCGAAGGTGTCTTCCTCAAACCCCGCGCTCTTTGCCATCGCGCGAAGAATCCTTCTGTCTCCCACGTGTACCGTGAAGCCGGATACGCCGACCTCAGCGAAGATTCTGTGCAGCGCCTCGGACGTCGCGGCGATCAGCTCAATCTCCGCCATCACGGAAGCATCCCCGATGATGTCGATATCACACTGGGTAAACTGACGGAATCTGCCCTTCTGCGGTCTGTCCGCGCGGAACACGTCCCCGATCTGAAGCGCCTTGAACGGCGTCGGCAGCTCATTCTTGTGATTCGAATAATATCTGCACAGCGGAACGGTCAGATCATACCGCAGTGCACTGTCCGCAAGCTCCGTACCCGCTTCATCCGCGCGAAGGTCCTCTGACTGGCGAACCTTCTGAAGGCTCTTCTCCAGCTCGCGCCCCCGCTTCTCCACTTTGAAGATCAGCTTCTCATTCTCCCCGCCATTCTTCCCGGTCAGGTTCCCGATATGCTCCATATAGGGGGTCCCGATCTGAGAAAATCCATACCTTCCGTAGGTATCGCGAATCAAACCAAGTACATGCTGTCTCAGCGCCATATCCGCAGGCAGGAAATCCTGCATGCCCTTCACCGGTGTCTGTATCAATGCCATATTCTTCTGCCTCCCTGCATCCGCGTTTGCCGGATGCCAAAACAAGTATACCCTTTCTGCCCTGCAGTGACAAGTTCACATACGGTCAGGGTGTGACGTGTCACTGCCCATCAGCGAAGCTCTCTGGCCCGCTCTATCAGGACCTCTCTCTGATTCCGCTCCGGATCTGAGAGCACCTCCTCCAAAAGCGCCTGCAGAACCGTGCCGATCTTTTTGCCCTTTGGGATGCCGGCCGCAATCAGGTCATCCCCCGTCACTGCCAGTGCTTTGAGGGACAGGCAGTCTCCTCGTTCGAGAATCTGCCGGTAGATCGCTTCCACCTCATCCATATACCGGAGCTTTTTCTCCTGCACTTCCGGATTCTGGCCTCCGATGTCCGCCCGCTTTACCTTCAAAAAGACCGGAAACAGATCCTCTCCGAGCTGTACAACAGCCCGCCTGACGCCCTCCGGCGTCAGTTCCGGATACAGCGAATGATTCCGGATCAGATGCACAACCGTGCGCTCGGTCGCCTTGTCATACTTCAGCCGCTCCATCACCTGACGCGCGATCACGGCACCCGGCGCAGCATGGCCATGATAATGATACACGCCGTTGTCATCAATTGTCTGGCAGGCCGGCTTCCCGCTGTCGTGAAGCAGCATCGTCAGCCGGAGAATGCGGTCACTTTCACAGGCACACATAGTCCGGATGGTATGCTCTCCCACTGTGATCTTATGGTGCGCATTGTTCTGCACCGCCTCCATCATGGCATCGAACTCCGGAAGGATGATCCGGGTGATCCCGCACTCCCACGCAAGGCGGATCATCTCCGGATGCGGAGAAATCAGCAGCTTTTCCAGCTCTGCGCGAATCCGTTCCTGGCTGACATACTGCAGGGAAGGCGCAAGCTCCTGTGCCGCCTGTTTCGTTGCCGGATCCAGTACAAAGCCCAGCTTCGCACAAAACCGGACCGCCCGGAAGATCCGGAGCGCATCCTCGGTAAAACGCGCCTTCGCGTCCCCGACGCACCGGACAATTCCATCCTCCAGATCCTGCGTACCGTGAAACAGGTCGATCAGTCCATCCCGGTCATTGTATGCCATCGCATTGATGGTAAAGTCCCTTCGCTTCAGATCTTCTTCCAGGCTGGAGGTGAAACGCACCTGATCCGGATGCCGGTGATCCGCATACTTCCCGTCAATCCGGTATGTGGTGACCTCCACGCTCTCATTGTCCATGCGCACTGTCACCGTCCCGTGCGCGATCCCGGTATCGATGGTCCTCTCAAACGCCTCACGGATCTGCTCCGGCCTTGCAGAGGTTGTAACGTCCCAGTCCTGCGGTGTATATCCGAGAAGGCTGTCACGCACACATCCTCCCACAATGCACGCCTCATACCCGAGCGCATGCAGTCTGTCAATCACCTTGGCCGCAAAACGCGGGATCCGGATCCTTTCCGTTTTTATTCTGCTGTCTCCCATTCTGGCGCTCTCCTTTCTGCCCAACCAAACCGCTCTTCGCGCCGGTGTGGAATCTTACCGAAAATGCACAAGCGGTGCATATACAAGCTTTGCTCATTCGTGAAATAAGGATAAGATTGATGTATTTAACGGTTGACACATTATGCAATCGGGCGATATAATAAATCCCGATATCTGGATTGCTCCAAAGCCGGTTCAATCCTTGTTTTTTTCATTTATGGAGGTCCCGTAATGAAGGGTACAGTTAAGTGGTTCAACGCAGAAAAAGGTTATGGCTTTATCACCGGTGAGGACGGGAAGGACGTATTCGTTCATTTTTCCGCAATCCAGGGCGAAGGCTTCAAGACGCTGGATGAAGGCCAGGCGGTCGAGTATGATCTGACGGAAGGTCAGCGCGGCATGCAGGCTTCTAATGTTACCAAGCTTTGATCATAACCTGATTCTTTTATATATATTCTGACTATATAAGAGACACGATTGAACAGTCTTCCCCGCTCTCCGGAGCGGGGTGTTTTGTTCATTCTCTCGTATTCAGGAACTTCAGTTCCTTAACGCCGTCTTCATCAGTCGGATACATCTCAACATATGTCCTGCACTTATCCCGTGCCGTCAGGAAGTCAAGCTTCTGCTCGTAGGCGGCAATCTCATTGAAGTACAGCTCCTGCTTTCCCTCTTCTGTGTCCAGGCTCAGGCCCTGCGCAATGTAGTCCAGTGCCGCATCGGGATCCTGCACCGCAAGCGCGCACAGCGCCAGTCCATTGTAGGCATCCTTGCTCTCGCTGTTCAGGCTTAGAATCTGCGAATAGGTTGCCTTTGCGTTGTCATAATCCTTTCTCGCAAGATAGATCTGCCCCATCAGCGAAAGAGCCGGCTCATACTGCTCCTGTACCGGCACGATCAGCGCGGAAGCCGCTTCATCATATTCCTCCAGGTAGAAATAGATTCTTCCGACATTGTAATGGTCTTCCGTTGTCTTCGGCGCAATTCCGAGTGCTGTCTGCAGGTACTCATCCCCAACGCCGGACAGCTTCGCTTCCTCATAAACACTGTAGATATCAAGGTAAAGCTTATAATCCTCCGGCTGCAGAGACACCGCGTAGTCAAAGTTCGCCTCCGCATCCTCCGAATTGCCCAGATTCAGCCGGGCTGCGCCAATGTAGTAATAGGCCATTACCAGCTTTTCATCCAGTCTGGTCAGTTCCTCTCCCGTCTTGATGCAGCCCTCATAGTCTTTCAGGCGGTACTGACAGGTAATCCTGTACTGCAGAAGATCCTGGACCGTCTGCGGCATCTTGTCGTCCGTGCAGGAGACTGCATGGTCAAATGCGTCCAGCGCCTCCTCATACTTTGCCTGTCCCATCAATGCAATCCCGAGACCGCGCCAGGCAAGAATCGGATCCTCGCCCGCGTCAACCGCTTCCCGGAAAGAAGCTTCCGCGCTGCGGAAGTCAGAAGCCTCATTCGCCGTGTATCCCGCATCCGTATGCTCAGAGGATACCTCCTTCTTCCCGCAGCCGGCGCACAAAGATAGCACAGCAGCAACAACGATTGCCGCAAGCATCAAGGACAGCTTATTCACCGGCCGTCCCATTTTGACAGTAAGATCATTCATAAAATAACGTCATCCTTTTGAATTTCGTAAATCGCAACGTTATCATAACACATATGGAAGAGATGTTGCTGAGGAAAAGTGGAAAATCCGGTGGATTACCGTCATCCCCGGCGGGATGTTCCTCGGATGATCGGAGAGATCCTCTTGTAGATCAGCATAACGATCACAACCGACAGCATCGCCTTTACAAAGGTGAACGGAAGGTTAAAGACCAGCAGGCACTGAAGCAGGTTCCCATCCTGGATGCCAGGGTAAATGACCTGGTACGCGCCGATGATTGCCTCCATCGGCATAAAGGCCGTATAGAAAGGATACACGATAAAATAGTTGACCGGCACGCTGACCAATGCCATGATCACAGCCCCGATCACAGAGCCCGCCAGCGCCCCCTTCCTGGTCCGGTGATACTGATAGATCAGTCCCGCTGCCGCGACAAAGACTGCATTCATCAGAAAGTTCGCCAGCTCTCCGACCCCGCCGGACTGAGAGACCAGAAGATGGATCAGGTTCTTGATTCCCGCAATCGCGACACCCCACAAAGGTCCCATCGCAAAGGCGCCGATCAGGGACGGCAGGTCAGACAGATCCAGCTTGATGAAGGACGGCATGATCGGAATCGAGAACTCAATATACTGCAGAACGACCGCCACGGCGCTCAGCATGGCTGCCGAGACAAGATACCGGGTGACGGAACCGGCCTGCCCGCCGGCTGCTCTCCCGGATCCGGCACGCCGTCTGTTTTCTGTGTTTTCTCCTGACATGTTCATAGGTTTCTTCTCCTTTCTTCGCGGGACTCCCGCAATGATTCAGGAGATGGAAGCGGATCCAGAAAAGCCCAAAGACCTGAACTCAGATCTTCGGGCTCTCTCATGCAGGATCGCTATCTTCTTCCATCCGGACTATACCGTTGGTATCGGAATCACACCGAATCAGCTGCCCTGTGGCAGTTCGCGGACTGTTACCGCCAGTGGGGACTTTCACCCCGCCCTGAAGACTGAAATTGTTCATAATACGAGGGTTTGAAGGCTTTTGTCTGTTTCAATGTTTCAGCTTTGTTTCACCCTCTACAGTGGGGATGATATCACCTTTTACCAGCCTTGGCAAACATTTCACGCTTTGCGACATCCGTTTCCCGCTCACACAACACTGTAGCCACCCGTGTGGCTGCCGTCGCTCTTCTTCTGTCCGTATGTCTTATAGTGCTCCATGGCAACTTCCATCTGCTCATCCGTCAGGACATTCATCTTTCCGGCGGCCATGCAGTGCCACTGCACCTGCGCACACCATTCCATGGTCAGGGCAAGCCCGTAAGCGCTCTCGATCGTGGGACCATAAGCGCACATTCCGTGGTTCTGGAGAATCAGGCCATGGCCTTTCTTCTTAAGCGCCTCGGCGGCAGCGTCCGCCAGCTCCGGCGTTCCGAAGGTGTGATACGGCACCAGCGGGATCTCGCTGCACTGTGCTTCCGCAAGCGCGTAATGCACGGACCGCAGCGGCTCTCCCATGCACGCAAGAATGGTGCAGTACATGGAGTGATTGTGCACAACCGCCCTTGCCTCCGGATCTGTCCGGTAAAACACGGCATGCAGGCCGTGCTCACTGGACGGCTTCTTATCTCCGTCGATCACATTTCCATCCAGATCCAGTATGACAACGTCCTCCGGCAGCGTCTTATCGTACGGAACGCCGGACGGACTGATTGCCATATAGCCTGTCTCCGGATCATAGATACTGATGTTTCCGGCAGTCCCCGGCGCCAGCCCGTCCGCTGACATCCGCTTGCCGAATTCCACAATTTTGTTTCTCGCTTCTTCCATTAACATGTGCTATGTCTCCTATTGTGCTGAGTCTTTCAAGAACGCCAACGGCGTTCTTGCCGCGCTGCGCTCGGTGCGAAGCACCTTCCTATGAGCGCGGCTGCGATCCGCCGGAGGCTTTATCTCAGTGGGGGGATTGACACCCGCCACTGAGACAGAGTAGTTACTCACCGTCTATAGAGGCGGGAGTCTCCCCCACTGAGATCAAGTCAGAAGGCACAAAGCAGGGCGCATCGACCGGTCAGCCGACCTTCGCAATGCGCCCCGCGTATTCAGTTAACTATCCTGTTTCGCTGTCACGAATTTCCGTTCAGGAATTCATCAGTCATACAGGTTCGGTGCGATGTTCTCGTCATCCATGTTGGAAGCATCATACCAATAACCATCGGTCGGGACATCGATCAGCTCCTCGCCGTTTGCAGCAGCGGTCAGAGCATAGATGCAGTAGTAGCCCATCATCAGCGGAGACTGGGTCACAGCGCCAAGGAAGGTGCCATCTTCGACAGCAGCCTTGATGGAGGTACCGGCATCGAAGCCTACGCCAACGACAGTGTCGCCAAGAACTTCACGGTTGTCATTCGCGACCAGCAGACCTTCCGCAGCAGTCTGGTTGGAGCCGAATACCGCGATGGTGTCTTCCTTATCCAGGATGGTTCCAGCCTCGGTGGAGCAAAGGTCAACAGTGGTCTGCGCCGGAACACGGACTTCAAGGATGATGTCAGCATCGCCCTCGACAGCGCCCTCAGCCGCGTCAACATAGAACTCATTACCTTCCATCGCTACGGTGTAGCCATCAGCTGCAGCAAGCTCGATGAGCTTGTTGATGAAGCCAAGGCCTCTCTGCTGGATGTTCAGTGCATAGTTGTCCTGGTTGATCTCACCGATACGGACAGTGCCGTTGCCCAGCTGATCCTTAACTGCCTCATACAGGTTAACAGCAGCAACTTCGCCGGCTGCGGTATTGTCGGTCACAACCGTGCAGACAACCGATCCTTCCGGCGCATCCGCGATACCGGTATCGAACGCAACGATCGGAACACCGGCGTCAGCCGCAGCCTGAAGGGATTCCAGTACGGAAGAGGTATCACATGCAGCAAGGCCGACACCAGCCGGAGCGCCGTTGATGGCACTGTTGAGCATGTTCACCTGGTCAGCGATATCAGACTCAGAAGCCGGGCCCTGTGCGGAATAGGTGACACCGAGCTCCTCGGCTGCCTGATCCATGCCCTGCAGAGCTGCCTGCCAGTAGGTGGACTGGAAGCTCTTGACAACGATCTGGAAATCATACGCTTCTTTTGCTTCCAGACCATCGAACTGTGCGATACCTTCCGTGGTGTCGGAAAGGTTCTCCGCCGCGAATGCCGGAACTGCCATCAGGCTTCCAACCAGCACAGCGCTCATCATAACTGCCAGCATTTTCTTCTTCATTCTCTTTTCCTCCTTTTGTTGGTTGAATGAATCTATTGATACAGATCCGGCTGTGTTGCCGATCTGCAATCATTACCCTTTACTTAATAACCTTCCTCTTGATGATATCGATCGTGACCGCGCCGATCAGGACGAAGCCTGTTATGATCTGCTGCATGTTCGCATTGAATCCGATATAGGGAAGGCCCTGTTTCAGGAACAGGATGACATACGCGCCAATTACGGTTCCGTATATGGTTCCATAGCCGCCGGAGGCGGACACACCGCCTACGATCGCGCCTCCTATGGCATCCAGTTCCATGCCGGCGCCCGTGCCCGGCTGCACCGTCTTGATGACAGCGGCGTACGCGATGGACGCCAGTCCGGCGAACAGTCCGCTGACTGCATAAACCATGATGTGGTAGAACTTCACATTGATACCTGACAGAATCGCCGCTTCTTTGTTGGACCCGATCGCGATCGTATAACGGCCGAACCGGGTGTGCGCCAGCACAAACTGCATGATCAGCATCAGCAGGATGATCCACACAAGGCCCAGGGGAAGCTTGGTTTTGTCTGCCAGCGTTATCTTAAAGATCGAATGGAACCAGCCGTTGTCCTGCTTGGCCGTCGGCCACGGAATCGCGAAGGAACCGGTCACAACCGAGCCAAGTCCGCGCGTAATCATACAGGTACACAGCGTCGCCAGGAACGGCGGAAGTCCCATGACAGAGATCAGCACTCCGTTGGCAAGGCCGATTCCCAATCCAAACAGGATGGATACCAGCATCGCCAGACCGGTCGGCACATTGTAGAAACGGATCAGGCAGCCGCCCGCAAGCGCGTAGCAGATCATGCCGGTTCCGATGGACAGATCCACGCCGCCGGTAATCAGCGGAAACGCGACACCAATCGCCATCAGGGCGTAATAGTAGGAAATATCCATCATGCTCAGGAAGGTCGTGTACTTTCCGAAGTCTGAACTGATCGTGCGGAATATGAAATAAAGGGCAACCAGAACGATTCCAACAATCACTTCCTGCGTAAAGATTGATTTCTTCTTCGTCATCTTCTATCTCTCTCCTTACTTGATGTCGCGGGTTGCCTTATCCATGATCGCTTCCTGTGTCGCTTCTTCAATCGAGATCTCACCCGTCTTCTTCCCTTCGCACATGACAATGATGCGATCGCTCATACGAAGGATCTCCGTCATCTCGGAAGAGATCATGATGATGGATTTGCCTTCCGCGGCAAGCCGGTTCATCAGCTTGTAGATCTCGTTCTTCGCGCCGACATCGATTCCTCTGGTGGGCTCGTCAAAGATCAGGATATCGCAGTTTCTGACCAGCCACTTCGCGATAACGACCTTCTGCTGGTTTCCGCCGGAAAGGTTGACAACCAGCTGGTCCGCGCTGGGTGTCTTGGTATCCAGCTCTTTGATGTACCGCTCCGTTACCTCTTTCTCTGCGCCTTTGTTGATGAACAGTCCGGACATATACTTTGGCAGCGTGGCCAGCGTGGAATTCTCCGTGATCGTCTTCTGGACCACGATGCCGAAACGCTTACGGTCCTCGGAAAGATAGCCGATTCCGTTCTTCACGGCGTCCTCCGGAGAGTTGATCGTGACCTTCTTTCCATTGATGTAGATGTCGCCGCCTGTCTTCGGATCCGCGCCGAACAGGGCTCTTGCCGTCTCGGTCCGCCCGGCGCCCATCAGTCCGGAGAAGCCGAGGATCTCGCCCTTGCGCAGCTCGAAGCTGACGTCCTGCACCATCTTTCCTGCATTCAGGTGCTCCACCTTCAGCACCACCGGCGCGTCTGCCGGTACCATGCTGTGCGTCTTCGGATCTTCATAGATCACACGGCCGACCATCATGTTGATGATGTCTTCCTTCGTGCACTCGTCCGTGATCAGTGTGCCGACATAGGCACCGTCACGCATGACCGTCACACGGTCCGTGATGACCTTGATCTCGTCCATTCTGTGAGAGATGTAGATGATGCCCAGGTTCTGTTTGCGCAGATCGCGGATAATCGCGAACAGATCCTCGATCTCCTTCTCCGTCAGCGCGGCGGACGGCTCATCAAAGATGATGACCTTCGCCTGGTGGGAGATGGCCTTCGCGATCTCGCACATCTGCTGCTTTCCGACCGTCAGATCGCTCATCTTGGCCTTCGGGTCGATATTGATGTGCAGCTCGTCGAACAGCTTCTTCGATTCCTGGATCATCTTCCGGTCATCGATCATGAAGCCCTTCTTGAATTCTCTTCCGATGAAAATGTTCTGCGCGACAGTCAGGTCGCCGACCATGTTCAGCTCCTGGTGCACGATGACGATACCGGCTGCCTGCGCGTCGTGGGTATTGTGGAACTCTACCTCACGTCCCTCGTAGGTGATCGTTCCGGAGTCCTTTGTGTAGATTCCGGTAAGCACTTTCATCAGGGTTGACTTTCCGGCTCCGTTCTCGCCCATCAGCGCGTGAACTTCTCCTCTTTTCAGCTCGAAATCGACATGATCCAGCGCGTGGACTCCAGGGAAGGACTTGTCGATGTTTTTCATTGTAAGAATCACTTCACCCATCTTTTCCTTCTCCTTTCGTCAGTTCCTGCGGCGTCTTGCTGAAACGTCCGCGTAGACAAACACGATGACTATGATACCGGTGATGATCATCTGTACTTCCTTGGTCATACGAAGTGCCATGATGCCTTCCTGCAGAAGGGAAATGACCAGGACTCCGATCACCGTTCCGCCGATCGATGCCAGTCCGCCTGCCATGGAGGTTCCTCCCATGACGCAGGAAGCGATCGCCTCATTGTTGTAGGTATCGCCCAGGCCCGGCTGAACCGTCGTATACGCCCCGACAAAGAAGATTGCCGCGATGCCGACCAGCGCGCCGCAGATGACATATGCCAGCATCTGCCACTTGCGCACATTGACGCCGGACAGGCGGACCGCCTCCTTGTTGCTTCCGAGGCAGAGAATGTACCGGCCTGCCTTCGTGTTGTTCATCACGATGTACAGGATCACGACTGCGACCGCGAAGATGAGAAGGCCGACCGGGAAATCGCCAACCTTGACCAGATTCCGGAACCAGCCCTTGCCGGACGGGTCATTGCCCTGCGGCCAGCTGACCGACTGTGTCTTCGTGAAGACCGAACCCAGACCCTTGGCGATGTTCATGGTCGCCATGGAAACAATGAAGGGCGGGACCCCGACAAATGCCACAAGGTATCCATTGAAGCAGCCGAAGCAGAAGCCGATCACGATGCTCATGATCAGAGAGACAACGACCGGCGCTCCATGGGTGTTCAGCGTATAGCCTGCCATCAACGCGCAGCAGAACATCACGGGACCGATCGAGAAGTCGATTCCGCCTGTCGCGATGACAAAAGTCACACCGAGCGCAAGAAAGCCAAGGAAATAGGTATAGTTCAGAATGCTCATGATTCTGTCCATGCTGGCGAATCCTGGGATGATCACCGAGAACACCCCGTACATCAGCAGCAGGATGCAGAACAGTATGATCCGGTTAAATCCCAATTTCTTTACAACTGGGTTCTGCTTGATATTTTCCAACGATTTCTCCCTCCTGTCTGCTCCGGCCTTTGAACCGGGCTGAAAATCACTTCATCCGCGTTCCATGGACCGGGACATTTCCTGCAGTTGCTCTGACGCGCGCGGATCTGTGAGAACATACTCATCGCGCACTGCCTTCGTCCAGAGCTTCAGTTCATCGGACAGCTCGAACCGCTTCTCCAGACCCAGCGTCATCCTCCACACATCCTTGCACATCTGTTTTTTCTGATCCGCCCCGTTGGGACTGAGCAGTCCGAAGAGCGATCTTCTGTATTCTGATCCCATACAGGTCTTAAAATACCGCTTTGCCGTATTCCGGATCTCCCAGTACAGCGCCGCTTCGCCCGCCTCGCCGTAAGAGGCTGCCTCCAGATACCCGCTCTCTTTCAGGAACTGGCTTACCTCTTTCTTTCCGCCCCGCCGGAAAAACCGGGACGAGCTGTAAACCTGAATGAAATTCACGCATGCCCACAGCCAGCGATCCGCAGACGGCTCTTTCTTTCCCTCCTCCATGTAACGAAGGGAAAACAGTCTTTGGCGATATGCATTCGCCCCGTCTTCCGCCTCTTCCCGGAGGTTTCTCTGAAGTATCTGCGCGCGCCGCTCCGGCTCAAGCTCCGTATAATAATCCCGCCATGCCGGGCTGATCGGAACCATCGGTACCACCTCCTGCCCCGGCTTACTTCTCAGCGAGAAACACCTCGATCTCGACGCCGCTCGGATCAACCAGCAGCATATTGTGCCTTCCGAGCTTCTCTACATAAGCCGGCGCCGACCGAACGGTCACACCCTTCTCCCGGCAGCGCTGATCCAGCTCTTCCAGGGAGTCCGCTTCCAGACACAGGTGACGGTAAATTCCCGTATCCGTCTCACGGTGCACGGCTGCTTCCTCCTTGTTCTCATAGTCGATCAGTTCCAGCAGAACGCCCTGCGGCAGCTGGTAATATGTCAGCGTGTGATCCCCCATGTCGGTAAACCCACACTGTTCCAGGCTGAAAACCTCCTCATAGAAGGCTTTGGAGTCTTCCAGGTTTTTTACATTGATCGTGATGTGATTCAGTCCTGTCAGTTTCATCCATTCGTCTCCTTCATCCACAGCGGGCAATCGACTTCCCCTCCGCAATCTTTGCCGGCAGAACCAGTATCTCGTGTTCATACTGTCCGTCTTCTTTATCCATCCCGTTCCGGATCTGATCGATCCGCTTCAGAAGCAGTCTGACCGCTTCCTCCGCCATCTTCCGAAGCGGCTGGACAGCCAGGACAAGCTTCGGCTTTGACAGGTTGGAGATAATCAGGTCGTCGAATCCGATCAGGGACAGATCCTCGGGACACTGGTACGGGGATTCATTCAAAGCCATCACCGCGCCGAGAATGATCTCAAAGTTTCCCAGGAAAACCGCTGTCGGCCGTTCCTTCAGCTTCAGCAGTTCCTGCATGCTCCGGTACCCATGCCCGATGCTGTGGTCTCCCACCTTCATGTAGCTGCGCGGAACCCGGATCTTCCGGTCCTTCAGAAGCTGCAGGCAGCCCTCCAGCCGCTCCTGTCCGGTAATCACTGTGTCCGCGCTGATCAGCGCGATCCGCCGATGTCCGTAATCCGTCAGCAGCTTCACAGCATCGTAGGCTGCCTCCCGGTTATTGACCTTCACACAGTCCAGTCTGGAATCCTTCAGCGGACGGTCCATCAGAACCACCGGAATATGATTCCGCAGAACCGGCTCCAGAAATCCTGGGTCCTGGGCGACCGGCATGACGATCATGCCGTCCACTTTCTTTCCCAGGAGGAAGCGGACGTTCTGTTCTTCAAGCACCGGATCGTTCTGCGAATCGCAGATCATGGCTGCGTACCCTTCCTCTCTCAGGTACTCACCAAGGTACTGAAGAACCGTACCGGTAAAAACATTGGAAATATCAAATACGACGACACCGATTGTCTTGCTCTGGCTGGTCACGAGTCCGCGCGCCATCTCATTCACTTCATAATGAAGCGTTCTGATCGCTTCCTCGATCTTCTCTCTGTTCTCCGGGAGGAGGTTTCCTCCGTTCAGGTACTTCGAGATTGTCGCAAGCGACAGACCCGTCATATTCTTGATGTCACGTATTGTTGCAGCCACACCAATGCCTCCGGCTATCTGACAACTCCTTCCAACGATTTCATGGGTGAAACGTTTCGCTCTATGTTCATTATGATGCCAGCGAAACGTTTTGTCAACAGCTGTTTTCGGCATTTTACCGAATTTGGGCTGCGTCCGGCCTGCAGACAGAGACTCTCTTCAGGACACGTGAAAACCACCGCCGCGGCGGCAGAATACAGGTCTGCCGCCGTCAGTCTCACTCAGGCACGGCCGACGCTTCCGACCACTTCCATCTTCTGCATGACGTACTTCTTCACTTCCTCCATCCCGGGGACTCCGTACTTCTTCGGATCGTAGTCTTCGGGGTGGCTTGCCATATGCGCCTTCACACCATTCATGAACGCAATGCGAAGATCCGTCGCGTAATTCACCTTGCAGATTCCCCTGCTCACGCAGTCTCTGACCTGCTCATCCGGAACGCCTGAAGTTCCGTGCAGGACAAGCGGGATCGGGACGACCTCGCGGATCGCTGACAGGACATCCACATTCACCTTCGGGACTCCTTTATAGACACCGTGGGAGGTTCCTACACCCACCGCAAGGGAATCGACCTGCGTGCGCGCGACGAATTCCTTCGCCTGGTCCGGATCCGTGTACGGATTCTCTCCCTCTCCGTTGTCCAGATCATCTTCCTTGCCGCCTACCTTGCCGAGTTCGCCCTCCACCGGCACATTGCCCGCGTGGCAGACATCGGTGACCGATTTTGTCAGCGCGATGTTGTCCTCGAACGGCTTCTTCGATCCATCGATCATAATCGATGTATATCCGGCACGGAAGGCTGCGCATGCCAGATCGAAGCTGTTGCCGTGGTCCAGATGGCAGACCACCGGAATCTTCGTCCGCTCCGCGGCCGCGCGGATATTCGCAAAGTAGAAATCAAGTCCCGCATACTTTAACGTCCCGGGGGTTGTCTGCATGATGACAGGGGAGCCGGTCTCTTCTGCCGCGGCCAGTACCGCCATGACCATCTCCATGTTTTCCACGTTAAATGCGCCTACGGCGTATCCTCTCTTCTGTGCGTCAAGCAGTAATTCTTTTGATGTGACAAGCATTGTTTTGTCCTCCTGAACAAGTCTGTTTCCTGTAGTGCAGCGCCTTTATCCGCAAACCTCCACCACAACGTCTCCTGCTATCTTCTCATACACCGCCGGGTCAAAATGTCCGGTGAGCGGTGACATGGCTGATGCTGCCGACACCGCGACAGCGTAGCTGAGCGCTTCCTCCGGTTTCATCTTCCGCTCCATTGCCACGGCAAAGGCCCCTGTCATGGAGTCGCCGCAGCCGACGGTGTTCACCGGCGTCAGGACCGGCGGCTTCCCGTGGAAGATTCCTTCCTCGCAGGCCAGCACGGCACCATCGGCGCCGAGGGAAATCACAACCCAGGGAATCTGATACGTATCATGCAGCTCCTGCGCGGACCGCAGCACATCCTCAT
>Ga0256405_10004845_pt1 | contig 24406 bp, 11 predicted proteins | sample RumenRJG_02DNA_FD_189096 | JGI IMG/M metagenome (GOLD analysis project Ga0256405, IMG submission 189096) | Bovine rumen microbial communities from Lethbridge, Alberta, Canada - RJG_02 | ecosystem: Host-associated > Mammals > Digestive system > Stomach > Rumen | place: Canada: Alberta... | reverse complement strand
CCTCCACAACCGTCCTTCAGCCGCCAGACGGACGATTCCGCGCTTGGCAAAAACCCACGACTCAACCATCCTTCGTGGCGAATCCAAGAACGATTCCGACACAACCATCCCACATCCACGATCCTTGAATCGACAACATCGAGCTGCATGGCCTTGGCTCGTCCATCAACTGCCTCGACCGTCGTGTCACCTCCTACGCCACCCGCGACGCGAAGGAGATCGCCAAGCTGCCGGCAATGGTGCCATAAGTGCTGGCGTCAAGATCGTCAGGGACGCATAATCGTCAGACCTTGAGGAGCTGCTTTTTGAGCGCAATGGCGACGGCCTCGGAGCGGTTGGCGACGTTCATCTTGGCGAGTAGCGCGGTGATGTGCTTCTTCACCATGTCCAAGCTGATGCCGAGCTGCTTGGCGATGTCGGGGTTGGTGAGCCCGCGCGTGAGGGAATCGAGTATCTGCCGCTGGCGCGGCGAGAGTTCGGGGGCGGGCGGGTCCGCCTTGAAGAGCCGTCTGACGTCCCTTGCGATGTAGCTTTTGCCCTGTGCCACGTTCCTGACTGCGGCGACCATCTCCGTGTCGTCGGCGTTCTTCATGATGGCACCGAGCGCACCGGCCTTGATCGCCCTTGCGATTCTGTCGGTCGTGGAGAACGAAGTCAGTATGAGTATCCTGGCGTCAGGAATCTCGGCGAGTATGTCGGTCGTCGCCTCGATGCCGTCCTTCTTCGGCATTTCAATGTCCATGATGATGACATCGGGAATCTTCTCTATCGCCTGCGCCACGGCTTCCATCCCGTTTTTCGCCTGACCGACTACATGGATGTCGCCTTCCGCGCCGAGAAGGGCGGACATTCCGATGCGGACGACGGAATGGTCGTCGGCGATAAGGACTGATATTGGCTTGTCTTTCATGGTTCCTCCATCAATTCGTCGGCAGGGGCCGGCATAGAGATTACGACACGGGTTCCTTTCCCCGGCGAGCTCTCGATCTCCACGCTGCCGTTTGCCGCCTCCATGCGCTCGCGGATGCCCTGCAGCCCGAAATGGCCTTCCTCGGGGCCAGGCGCGGACGCTGGGTCGAAGCCCTCGCCGTTGTCGCGGACCGAGCAGAGGAGCCGTCCGTCCTCGATGCACCCTGCCACGTGGATGGACGTGGCGTGTCCGTGCCGGATGGCGTTTACGGCAAGCTCGCGGATCATGCTGTAGAGCGAGCGCGCCGTCATGTCCGTCAGGCGGGCGCGTGGAACGGTGAACCTGACGTGCAGTTCGGCGTCGTCCATCTGCGGTTCGAGAATCCGGACCAGCGCCTTCTCCATGTCGGGCTCGTCGAGGAGCTGGCTGCGCAGGTCGCCGAGCAGGTTTCGCATTTCGTCGCGGCATGACTTGAGCGTGCGCGTCGCGACTTCGATGTGCTTGGACATTCTAACCAGGTCGGACGCCGCGAACCTCCTGATTGCGCCAAGCTGCATGGCAATGCCCGAAAGGGTTTGCGAAAGCGCGTCGTGGAGTTCAACCGAAAGCCGCGTCCGCTCCATGACCTTCAGCTCCGTCGTGGCTCGCTCGACCTGCTCCTTCGCGAGCTCGCGGCCGCGCTTTTCGGAGAGTATCTTGAGACGCCTGTTCCAGACGAGGATGACGACGAGAAGCCCAACCGCGACGGAAAGGGCGACGGCGAGCCGCCCGGCCGTCCACCACGGCGGACGGGAGATCACTTCGATGTCTTCGCCTTTTCGCACGACGAGCGTGAAGCCCTTGGCCTGCGGGAATACAGCAGTCGGACGCCAGTTGTCGATGTCCACCCAGCAGATGCCCGTCACGTCGACAGTCGATCCCGGCTCCAGCATTTCGAGAGCATCTGGACATGAACTGACGTCGATCGGAAAGGTTATGCCGTCGCTTTCTGCGAAGACCGTGCGGTTGCCGAATTCCGGATCGGGAATGCTCCGTACGACGGATCGGATTTTGACTGTCTGCCCGTGGAGCTTGGTGTCGATCAGCAGATGGCCGTTCTTCTGCGTCATGATCTCGCGGGCAGTCATTTCCATTGGCGATGTCGCGGCGGCTTCAAAGGGCTCTGCCTTGCGCCAGCGCGCGCGGGTGAGGTTTAGGAAGTACGTGTCGGTCTCTGCCGAGCCGACGGCTTCTATGAAATCCCCGGCTTGTGGCGGCGCGCCATCCCTCGACGACACCCGGGAAACGGTGTCGTCAGGCGTCAGCAGGAGTATCTCGTTCGGCGAACGGACGGCAAGGACACGCCCGACTATTTTCCTGTTGCCGAGGGCGGCGAGCTTGTCTGGCATGACGCTGTGCGTAGGCGACAGCAGCGGCACATCGAACGGATCGCCCTTTGGGGTTTCGACGACGGTGAAACCGCCGCGTTCCGTGAGTCGAAGCTCACGGTGAAGATACTGGCGGGTGCCTTTGCCCTTGTTGAGAGTTCCCGCGTTCAGTCCGACTACAGAGACGCGGCATCCCACGTAGTCGTTAGTGGCGATGAAGGGGAATTTGTCTGCCCTGGCCGACAAATATACGCTGCCGTATGCGTCCGCAAGCGTCATGAAGCAGTAGTCGGGGTTGGATTCGTCGTGGAACTGGTCTGTGACGATTCCCGTGAAACTGACGTATACGTTGTTGCTTGAAGTATAGTGGTACTCTTCCCCATACAGGTCGACCGATGTGATACTGGGAATCTTCTTGTCGGCGGCCCGGGTTCCCGTGGCCGAAAATGCCAGGGCAAGGCAGATGACGAGTATGGCGGGATTTCGCATGTGGATATTTTACCATATTTTCGCGCCATTCCACCCCTACCCGAAAGTGTACGTTGCGATGCCGACAAGGGCTTCGCCTCCGACAAAATGCAAATCTTGATGTGCCTTGATACGCCTGATAGCAAATTGTGGTATAATACACACATGGATTTGACAGCGCTGACGTTTTACCATGGAAGTGCCGCAGAGTCGGTAACGCCTACATTTGGCTTGGGCGACGACCGGCACGACTACGGCAAGGGTTTTTATTTGACGGATGACTTGTCGCTGGCCAAGGAATGGGCTGTTTGCCGTCCTGACGCCCAGAACGGATGGGTGCATGCGTTCAAGGTCGTTGATTCGGGATTGTCGGTGCTGGATTTTCAGGAGCTTGGCGTTCTTGCTTGGATGGCAGAATTGATGAAGCATCGCGAGGCGGGGAAATCGCGCCGCTTCAACATGCTGTCGCAGAAGTTCATTGCGAAATACGGAGTTGACTCTTCTGGGTACGACATCATCCGTGGATGGCGTGCAAATGCGTCGTATTTCTATATTGTCACTGAGTTTGTGCACGACGAGATTGACGTCGACATCCTTGAGGAGTTGTTGATGCTTGGTGGATTGGGAATACAGTACTGCATCAAGTCGTCTCGCGCGTTTGCTGCGCTTGCGAAGGTTGATGGATATCCTCGTCCGGTGCCGTACGGTGATTACAACGCCAAGTACAATGAACGCGACAAGCAGGCAAGAGACAGGATGGATGAACTGATCTCCGGCCCGGCGAACAAGGCCGTTCGAGTCATGAGCACCTTTGTGGAGGGTAATGCATGACCGTGTTCTCAAAATCATATCTTCGCCAGGTGGTGGAAACGCAAGGCGAGCTTTTTGACATGTTCGCCCGTCGCTATCCAAACTGCGACACGGATGATTTCATCGTTTCGTATATGTGCGGGCGGACTCGTGCGGCGATAGACGCTGGCCAGGCATACGTCTGCACTATGTCGGCGGAAGGTCTCTTGGAAAGGTTTCTTTCCGAAGACGGCTATCGTCCGAAGGAAGGTGTTGCCATGTCGGGGTTCATGCCGGACTGGATTGGCAGGTTTTATGCATACTTTCAGTGGGCAAAGGAAAAGAGCAGCGCAGAGACGCTTGCAGCTGTGCCGCTTGCCTATCTGAAGTCGGCCTATCCTGGTTTGCACGACCTTGAATTGGATTTGGCCGTAGCCAAGGTTGCCTGACGGTGGCCGTGCTCTGTCGCGGACTGGGTCTGCTCCTTCGTCTTGGCGTCAGCGGGCTTTGGCAGAATCGCACAATTGGCGACTCCCTACCCGAAAGTGTACGTTGCGGATAGGTGTGTCGTGCGGTATACTAATGCCGTAACTGCATGCAAACACAAATGGAGTTCATGGAAAATGAAGATTGTCAATGTCTTTGCCGCTGCGGCGTTCGTGTGTATTGCTGAAAGCGCATTCGCAGTGATTGCTGCGCGTGCGACGCGCACAGAAGGCGCGGGCTGTGTGGAGGCGAGCGGCACGAACGTCCCCTACTCGATAACCTACTGCAAGAACAAGAGCGGCGACGGCCTGTCGGCCCAGCGGGCGAAGGGCTCCGTCACGTCGTTCTGGTTCGACGACTACGAGCTTGTTCGCATCGGCGAGAACTGCCCCCACGAACTCACTGTCACCGTCGGCAACTGCAGCGAGGACGGCAAGGTCTCGGACTCTTCCAACATTCGCCTTCGCCGCTACAGCCACAACTGGCGATGCGACATCCGCCCCGAGGTCCCAGGCGCGTACCAGTACATGTCAAGCGAGGACTGCATGATGGGATGGAATCGCTTAGACGTCGTTTCCGAGGGCGCAGGGAAGAAGTCGCCTGTGCGATGCTACATGAACGGACGGCTCCTCTACGAGACTCCTGCGCCGTTCGACGCGGTGCTGTCCATCGGAAGCTGGCCTTATACGAACATCGTCGCCGCGACGCATTCCTTCGACGCGGCTGACTTCCGCCCCGCGCCCGTCGCGGCGATCATGCCGGAGCGGTCGTTCCCGACGGTTTTCGTCAAAAAGGATGAACCTGTCGTCTTCGACGTGACGCTCGACCCTAAGGGTGCGGCGGCTGACGAGGCGGAGCTTGTCGTCGCACTAATGGACGGCCGAGGCCGCGACGTAGACACGTTCAAGGCGGCTGTCCGCCGCGCACAGACGTCCCAGAAGATTCACTTCAAGAACATCCCGCGCTCGGGAATCTACACCGTCGAGACGCGCTACTTCGCGAAGGGAATGCCGCATCCCGACCGCACGCGCCGCAGGGTGACGATTCAGTACGTCGATCCCGCGAAGACGGATGTCGCCCTCGCGCCTATCGTCCTCACCGACCGTTCCTGGCGGTTCCTGCGCGGACAGCCGCTTGAAAAGATCGAAGGCGGCTTCAGGCCGAAGCGCGCTACGACTCCCGAGGACTTCTCGATCCCCGATTCCATTCCCGCCGACTGGTCGCTTGAGGAACCGTTGGCTACATTCTGGCGCTGCGAAAGATGGGACGACTTCGGGCGGCCGTACTACAAGGGGTGGTACCGGCAGTCGGTCGTCGTGCCGAAGGGGTGGAATGGCAAGCGCGTCGTGCTCGACATCGCGGAGCCCTGCATGCGGGCGACGGCGTTCGTGAACGGACGCAAGTTTGCGACTATCGACTTCCCGGGAGACGAGATCGACATCACGGAGGCCGTGCGCATAGGCGAGGAGAACGACATAGCGATACACGTCGTGGGCGATCCCATCTTCGGACTGGGACGGCTTGCCAAGGAGCTTGTCCCTTCGTTCCGCAACGACTGGGGATGCCCTGTAAGCGGACTTGATTCGCGTGTTGTCCTGAAGCCCGTCGCGCCAGACGCGGCGATTGACTACCTCCAGGCGCGCCCGGAGGTGAAGCCCGACCGACTGACGGTGGCGTTCAACCTGCGCGGACTCAAGCCGGGGGCTACGTACCGGCTGCAGGGCGAGGCGTCCGAGAAGGGCGTCGCCGTCTGTACCCTGCCCGAGACCTCGTTTGTCGCCACGAACGCAAGCCAATGTGTCCTAGTCACTGCCGACTTTGCGAATGTTCGCTACTGGGAGATCGGCAACCCGTGGCTCTACGACCTGACGGGGCGGCTGCTTGAGTCTCGCAATGGGCTCGTCGGCAGAAAATGGAGCGTCGTATCGGAGTCGTTCCCCGAGCGTTTCGGTTTTCGCCAGCTCGACTGGCATGGACCGAACCTGCGCCTCAACGGACGCGTCTTCACGCATTTTCTCAAGCTGAACGAGCCGGCGCGCTGCCCTGACCTTGCCGCCCAGGCAGGGCGATTCAACTTCAACAGCTATTATGCGATGAAAGGACTGCGCTTCGCCGAGGACTTTGACGAGGCGGGGCTTACAGGCGACGGGCGGCTGCTGGCAGGACACATCGTGTCGCGTGCGATGGCGGCCCTGTGCGATGCGGGCAAGGATGGCGATCCGCGCTTCTGGGCTGGAGCGGAAAAATTCTACCGCCGGATGGCGAAGCTGTACGCGAACCGTCCGAGCGTCTTCGCCCACCATGGACTTCTTGGCGGCAACGCAGGCGGTCAGGGGTCTATGTACAATCCGCTCTTCGAGAACGGTTCGTGGTATTCGAAGTATCCCAAGGACAGTGCGCGTACCGCCTCCTTTGCCGCCGCGAGGAAACTCCTTGCGATGCAGCACGCGGCAGACCCGACGCGCTACATATCGGCGCAGGACTCCGGATCAATCAACGAATTGCGCCACATCACGGAGTACGTCGGCTGGACGCCGCTTCAGGAGCAGATCGAGAAGGGACTCTGGTGGAAGGAAGTTTCGACGAAGCCGTTCTTCATCTCCGAGCAGGCCGCTCCGTTCTATGCGAACTGGACTGACGCCTGCTGGATGGGGAAGGGATGGAACGGTACGCCGCTCTACCAGGAGTGGTCCGCCGCGTTCGAGGGCGACGATGCCTGGATTCTGGACGACTTCTACACGAAGACATACACTCAGCTTGAGAAAAACCTCGCCAAGGAGCGGGAGCAGGCTACTAAGGACCTGAAGACTGACGCGGAGAAGCGTAAAGCGCTTTTGAAGAAGCGCCTTGGCATCAGCAATGGACTTGCGCAGCAGGCGCACAAGCGAAGCGAAGGGCCGATGCCGCTTCATTGCCGCATTACGCGCGAGCGGACGCTCTCCCAGATATTCTGGAACAGGTTCCACGGGATCGGCATGATCTCGCCCTGCCACACGAGCGGGCCCTCAAACGATGAGATGTGCGAAGAGGGCTGCGAGCCGTTGACTGGCTTCCTTTCCGGCCCGGCGGGGAAGCCAACGCACTTCGACCACGTGTTCACGGCGGGCGAGACGATGAAGCGCGGATTCGTCGCCCTCAACAACGCCTGGAACGAGCGCACACTCGACGTGAAGTGGGAGCTCGTGGTGGACGGCAAGCGCCTTGCCGGAGAGAGCCGTAAGGTGTCCGTCTCTGGCGGAACATCGCTCGTAGAGCCGATCGAGGCGCTTCTGCCTGCGGCCGGCAAGGGGACGCTGACGGTCTCCTTCTCCACCGAAGGGCGCTTCCTCCGCGCCGACAGCTGCGACATCGAGGTGCTGCCGAAGGAGCCGAAGCCCGTCCTGCCGAAGGGGATCAGGATCGCGCTTGTCGATCCGCTCCTTGATACGGTCAAGGATTTCCGGCGGCTCGGCGTGCCGTTCCACTACACCGTGTTCGACGAGGATCTTTCGGGCTATGACCTCGTCGTCTTCGGACGTCGCGCGTTCGAGTGCGAGCAGGCGACGATGCCGGAGGGAATCGACCTCGGCGCTCTCGTCAGGAAGGGCGTGAAGGTGCTTATCCTTGAACAGTCGGAGAAGACATTGCGCGAGCGCTTCCGATTCCGCACGGAGTACCTCTCGCCGCGCACGGCGTTCAGCCGCGGCAACTTCGCTATGGACGACGACCTCCTCAAGTACTGGCGCGGCGCGGCGACGCTCACGACTGGCTACGAGGTGGCCGCGCACAACCCCACGGCGGCCAACTATGTGGCCCGCGGCGCGAACGACGGCGGCGAGTGGCAGTGCCTCTGGAACGACGGCGAGTACCATCCCCATGCAATCAAGTGGGGCAATACGCACCAGGTGGCGACGATAACAGTGATAAAGCCCGACACGGGCGCGTTTCGCACCTTAGTCGACTGCGGGCACGCCCAGAACTACGCGGCGGCTTTTGAATACGTGGAGGGCGCGGGACGCATCGTGTTCTCCCAGCTCGACGTGACGGGACGCACCGAGGCTTGCCCGGCGGCGGACTACGTCCTGCGTCGGCTTCTCGCCCACGCGGTCTCCGATTCGTCGCTGCCGTTGGCCAAGATCGGTGTCATAAAGGCGGATGCGAAGGTCGAGGACCTTATGGCGAAAAAGGATCGCTACGCGGCGTTCGTGCGCGACGGAGGCACGATCTTCGTGAAGCGCCAAAAGGCAGAGACGCTGAAAACGGGGTGGCTACCGTTCAAGCTGGAGGTCAAGACCGAGAATCTTCGCCAGGTTGTCGTGGGGAAGCCGTCTGACCCGCTTTTCGCCGGGCTCGGCAACGCAGACTTCTACTTCAAGGGCGAGCTGACGATCGCGACGGTCAACGGCAAAGTCGTCTGCGAGGTGCCGTACGGAAAGGGCCGTTTTGTCTTCTGTCAGATCGACCCCAAGGACTTCGGTGACATTGAGATAGACCACTGGATGCGTGAGCCGATGTTCCGCTGCGAACGCATGATTCGCACGCTCCTGACAAACCTCGGCCAGCCGCAGCCAAGGCCGAGATTCCTCGCGAAGCCGTACTCGACGCTTCTGCCCGCGTACGAGCTGGACCTTTCCGGTGACTGGCAGGTGGTGTGTACCTCGGGCAAGTACAGCCCTGTCAGAGCCGACATAGACCGCGCCATGCCGGGCGACTCGGCTGGTTGGCGGAAGATGTCGATACCGGGCGTACCGCAGAACGTCGATGCATCCTGGCGCGGGCCCGACGGCGAGGCGTGGATCAAGCGCACGTTCGTCGCGCCGGAAGACCTGCCCGAGGGCTCTACTTTGACGCTCACAATCGGCAATGTGTCTGGCGAGAACGTCGTGTTCGTGAACGGCAGGCGAGTCGCTGTGACTGATACCGAGACGGATGTCAACTCCGTCGGGCAGATGACGCGCGTCTATTCGATTCCGGGCGATGCGGTCCGCAGGGGCGAGAACACGATAGCCGTGCGCATAGCGTGGAACGCCGGCGCGGCGCTGGGCCTCAAGGGTACCAACGGCGGCGTGACGGGCGTATTTTCGCTCGCGGCGGAGAAGCAGAGGGAGACTTCGAAGATACCCGAGGCGATAGACCTCTCGTCGCCAAGCGAGTGGTGGGGCCACACGATAGAGTCGAAGGAAGAGCGGTGGAACAGCGGCCGCCGCCGCAGGTTCGGCTTCCCCGGCACTGTGCAAAGCCAGCACAAAGACCTCTCTACGCGCAATGGGTTCTACCGCTTCAAGCTTCAGTTCAAGATCAGCGATGCGCCCGACCCGAGCTGGAAGCCGGCCATCATCATCGGCGCGGTTGACGACGAGGACTGGATCTCCGTGAACGGCACGCAGATCGGGCACACGGGCAGGGACACGAATCCGAAAGACTACTACTGTGCGCCGCGCCGGTACTACTTCGACCCGAAATTGCTCAAGCAGGGAAAGAACGAGATAGACCTCGTGCTGAACGACCTGACGCTCGGCGCGAGCGTGTCCGGCCCAATGCTGCTCGTCTTCGAGGATCCGGAGGTGACCAAAGCCCGCAAGCTTGCCGACACGCCCTACCTGCGCGACGTCGGCCGCAAGGACGACCCCTACTGGCACCATGGATTTTAGCTGAACGGCTTCAGTGCGGCACCCTACCCGAAAGTGTACGTTGATGGATTCTGAAAATCTGCTATACTTGTTGCACAACTTCAAAAAGTAACTTGTGAAAGGGAACTGCCTTATGAGGTCAACAAAACCAAAGTTCGGAAATCACAGGAAAGTCGCTCTTCTTGCCGCTGTTGCGGCGAGTGTGCTGCTCGGCAACAGCGTCTTCGCCATGACTTTCGACGAGCTACAGGCGGCCGTCGATGCCGCCGAGCCGGGCGCGACGGTCTATGTGACATCCGACATGGACGTCACGGGAACGCTGACCTGCACGAAGGAGATCACCATCCGAAGCACGCCAGGCACGACAAACGTTCTGAGCTACACAACGACTGGTCTCTCCAAGATATTCCTCGACGCCGGTTCGGGTGCGGATGTGACGTTTGCCGATCTGACGATTGACGGTCGCTATGGTGCGTTGGGCAGAAAAAGCAGTGACCGGTTCATGTCAATTCGCGATGGCGGCAAGGTGACTTTTGACGGCGGCTTTACGTTCAAGGACTACTACTGCGGCATTTCCGCGACAATCTCCGTCGGGAACAACGGCTTGCTGACGATGAACGAAGGTGCAACGCTGTGCGGGCTGCAGAATGACAAGTGGGGCACGGCAGTTTATCTGAATGGCACAAGCGACCAAAAGGCACAGTTCGTCATGACGGGCGGTGTAATTGCCGATTGCAGCGGGCATGGTGCAGCGGGGACAAGCGATTTTCTGGATGGCGTCGTGTATGTGTGGACCGGTTACTCATTATTTACGATGACAGGAGGGACGATTTCCGGAAATACCTCCGACCACAAGATGGCCGGCGTTTACGTAACGGCCGGCACAGACAGGAGCTTCTGTGTCGCCGGCGCAGCCTTTGTGACCAATAATGTCGGCGCAGCCGGCAACGATGTCTACATTTGTGGCGGCAACTGGCAGAATGCGATGCCGCAGTTTTCGATGACAGGCGATTATGCTGGCCGTATGACGGTCTACATCTCGGGCGGTGCGCCCTCGTCAAGCGGCCAGAGCGGCGTTTACGAGGGGCGGAAGGCGTTCTTTGGTGGCATAGGAAAATTTACGGGCGGAGGCAACATTGAAGTAACGGCGGCCGACTGCGAGACGCTTGTCGTGGACGCCTATACGCAGGCAACATCAGGCCAGGCGGTTTTTTCGCGCAAGATGGCGCGTGTCGGTGCGAAAGACTCGCACGGGGTCGTCGTCGCCAGCTTGGGAGAGGCGTTTGCCGTTGTTAAAGATGGCGATCAGATTGCGCTGACTACGAACATAAACATGACTACGTCGCTAACTCTTAGTTCGTCGATAGCGCGTTCGGGAGCAACCGACTTTACGCTTTGCAGCGATGCGGGCGGCCCATATCGCATAACGTGGGATGTCGCGGATGGCGCAGATACCTATCTGTTTACGATTGACAATCGACCAGCGACGACACCTTTCAAGCTTCGTATTGAAAATCTTGTCTTTGACGGCCGCAGCGATACCAGCAAGTGCAGATTGTTCCGCCTTGCACCGTATTCGACTTTGCAGCTGGGCTATGGTGCCGTCATTGAGAACATCTGGAATGGGCAAACATATGGCGGTTCGGCAGTAGGCATCAACAAGTCTAACGCCGGATCGGCAAGATTGGAGATGGAAGATGGCTCTGTAATCCGCAACTGTCAAGCAACAGGGAATGGCTCGGCAATCAATATATCTACAACTCAGGCTGGTACGCTGGCGTTTGTGATGCGAGGCGGCGTGATTTCAAACTGCGTCAGTCTTGCGTCAGGCGTCGGCGGCGGTGCGCTGAGCTTGGCAGGTGGCTTTTCGATAGAAATGACGGGAGGGGAGATTGTTGGCAACAGGTCGGAGAATGGCATAGCTGGCGTCTACATAGACAATGGCAGCATGACTGTATCTGGAACGGCAAGCATTACGAACAACATCGGATATTACAATGACGCATATCTTCTTCTTGACAGAAACGGCAAGATGGTGATGAGCGGCGACTTCCGCGGCTCCATTGGCGTGTCGGGCAGTCGTCAGCAGACCCTTAACAACGAGTTCTGCGTCGATGCGGAGCCTGGCGCCACAGGAGCCTGGTGTTTCCATGCCGTCGGGCGAAGCCCGGCACAGCCGAACATGATCGGCACACGTGACGGCAATGTGCTGAAATGGGGCCTCGCGACGGGCACTGTCGGCGGACGTGGGATTGTCGCGGACGAGGAAATGCAGGCAGCCGTCGCGACCGGCGTTTCCAACTTGACGCAGAACGCCCGTGCGACGTTGCCTCTCATGCTCGGCGGAAGGGCGGCGGAACTCACATATGAAGTGGCTCTTGACTTCGACGGGGAGGAACTTTACGAATCGGGCGAGCTGCCGCTCGTATTGTGCTCCCCTGAGGACGGCTATGCGTTGACAGGCCGCCTGACGGCTAGTTGCCCGGAAGATGACAAGTATTCCTGGTCCGTTCGCACGGTCAATGGCTCGTATGTGCTGATGGGGAGGCCACGTCAGGGACTGTCCATATTCGTTCGGTAGCGACGATAAGAAACTCAAGGTGAAAACGCGGGCAAAGACAGTTTTGTTATTGATCACTGCGGCGCTTGCATGTGCGGAAAAAAGCGTCTTTGCCGCGCGTGTTGTCGATGCGGACATCGTGATATATGGATCGTCCCCCGCGGCGATCTCGGCCGCTGTGCAGGCGAAACGGATGGGCAAAAGCACCGTCGTCGTCTCGCCAGAGACGCGCATCGGCGGCCTTACGACTGGCGGCCTCGGAGCGACAGACATCGGCAACAAGTCGGCGTTCGGTGGACTTGCGCTTCAGTTCTACAAGGACGTTGCAGACTACTACAAGGATTCGGCAAACTGGAAGTACGAGACGCCTTCCGACTGGATGCGCGCGACGCGACCGGACGACATGCCGGACGGACAGGACCTGGCTTCGTTCGTCGAGGACTCGATGTGGACGTTCGAGCCGCATGCCGCGCTTGCGATCCTCGAACGCTGGGAGCGCGAGAACAATCTCAGGATATTCCGAGGCGAGTTTCTCGACCGCGAGAAGGGCGTCCGGAAGGAGGACGGGCGCATCGCCTCGATCAGCACCCTTTCTGGGAAGGTTTTCCGCGGGCGCATGTTCGTGGACGCCACATACGAAGGCGACCTCATGGCGGCGGCGGGCGTGTCGTACACCGTCGGTCGCGAGGCGAATTCCGTGTATGGCGAGACGATAAGCGGCGTAGAGCGTGCGCTTGCGAAGTACCACCAGTTCAACAAGGGCGTTTCGGCCTACATGAAGCCGGGGGATCCGTCATCTGGGCTTCTGCCGTTTGTCGGGCCCGACACAGACGACCCGGACGGTGCCGGCGACAGACGTGTGCAGGCGTACTGCTTCAGGATGTGCCTCACTGACGATCCATCGAACAGGATTCCCTTCAAGAAGCCCGATGGCTACAATCCGCTTGACTACGAACTTCTCCTCCGCAACTTCGAGGCGATCGACCACAAGGTGTTTGCCGATGCCGACGGCTGGAAGGCGCATATGCCGTGGATCAACTCCCGCATGCCAAACCGCAAGACTGATACAAACAACCGGACTGGATTCTCCACCGACTTCATCGGGCAGAACTGGGCCTGGCCCGAGGCTTCGTACGAGGAGCGCGCGAAGATGCTGAGGGCGCACCTCAAATACCAGATGGGTCTCATGTGGACGCTTGCGAATCATCCGCGTGTCCCTGAACCGATTCGAAGGGAGATTTCAAGGTGGGGGACGTGTAAGGACGAATTCACCGACGGGCTTGGTCTTGGATGGCAGTCGCAGCTCTATGTTCGCGAGGGACGCCGCATGGTTGGCGAATACGTCGCGACCGAGCAAGACGTACTCCGCAAACGCAAGGCGACGCGTCCAATCGCGATGGCTGCGTATGGAATGGATTCCCACCATGTGCGTCGCTACGTTGACGCCGAGGGGTTTGTTCGAAATGAAGGCGATGTCCAGGACTGGAGATCGGGCGGTAAGCCCTATCCGATAGACTACGGAGTGATCACCCCGAAGAGGCAGGAATGCGAGAACCTGTTTGTTCCCGTCTGCGTTTCCGCCTCGCACGTGGCGTTCGGGTCGATACGTATGGAGCCAGTTTTCTTTGCGCTCGGGCAGGCTGCGGGCGTGGCGGCGGCACTTTCCATTGATGCGGGTTGCGCTGTGCAGGACCTTGAGTATGCAAGGCTCAGGGAGGCTCTTCTCTCTTGGGGGCAGGTCGTCGATGCAGAATAGCTTTCGTTCTGGGGGGGGGCGTGAAGGCGAACAAAGAAAGAAGCGTTGCGTAAATGAGAACGCTGTGGAGAACAGGTATAATACGTGACATGGGAAAGAGCTTTGTAGTCGCGATGTGTGTCGTTGCTGGCCTGGCTTGTTCTGCGGGTGGTGCAGTGGTGTCGAACGCCCGTCCCGATCTCGCCATGACGCATCCGATTTCCGAGCGAAAGGGGAGTCACGAAAATCAGGACTGGTTCGAGTTCCGCGGATTTCACTACACTGACGAGAAGAAGGACCTGCCGCGCGTCCTCTTGATTGGAGATTCGATTTCCGGCGGCTACCGCACGGGCGTTCAGGAGCGGCTCGAGGGCATGGCGAATGTGAGCTGGTTCACGGCGTGCTACTGCGTGACGACGCCGAACTTCATGCTGCTGCTCGACTTGTATCTTGACGATGCAGACTATGCAGTCATCCACATCAACAACGGATTGCATTCTTTTGGTGCTGACTCCATGACCTACGAGACCAAGCTCGGCGAGGCGCTGCGACTCATCCGACGCAAGCAGCCGGCGGCGAAGATCGTGTGGGCGAGGTCGACGCCGGTTGCCGACGAGGGGCGCAACCGGCGCGTAGAAGAGCTGAACGCGATTGCCGACCGAGTGGCGAAGGAGACTGATGTCGACGGGACGGATGACCTCTACGCCGCAATGATGTCAGTTCCGGCGGACCGCCGCTGGTCCGATGGCTGCCATCCGAAGCCGGATGCGCGGCGGGCACTGGTGACGAGTGTCGCGAGGAGCATCCTTCCGCATCTTGGAGTCGCTCCGTCCGTGACGCCGACGAAGGATCAGCTTGAGCGTCTGGAGGAAGGCATTATGGCCACCGTCCACTTTGAGCTCAATGCGGTTTCAGACAAGAAACATGGATACGGAGACACGTCGCCGAGCGTGTTCAATCCGGCGAAACTTGAGACGAACCAGTGGGCGGAGGCGCTGTCTGCCGCCGGTATTCGCCACATTGACGTCGTGACCAATTCCGCAGTCTGTGCCGGCAACGAGTCCGGATGTGCTCCGATTGCCGTCAACTACGTTACGAAGCGGGGCTGTTGGGAGACGCCCGAGTGCTGCACGCCGCTTCGCAAAGGCTTGCTTTGGCGCGAAAAAGACGAGCCAAAATCGCTCTCGCATCTTATCGACGTCTATTTCTCGAGCGTTGGGCGCGGGTGTGTCCTCAACCTCGGCATCGCCCCGAACAACGAGGGCCTGGTCGGCGCGGATGACGTTCGCCGTCTCAGGGAATTCGGCGATTACATCAAGAAGTTCAACGCGGTCGATTTGGCGGAAGACGCGACGGTGTGGCGTTTCCCCGGCATATACCAGATTGATCTTCCGGCCCCGACGCCGGTCAACGCGGTCGATGTGAAGGAGGACTTGACTTTTGGTCAGAAGGCGTCCGCCTGGAAGTTCGAGTATGACAGGGATGGCGTCTGGACTACTGCCATTGAATCGGCGACTATCGGCTATAGACGCATCGAGCGCTTTGCGGAAGTGACATCGCGGCGGTTCCGCGTCGTGGTCACGGAGTCGGATCCGGGTGTTTACATCGACAGCGTGGCACTTCGGCATGTGGACGAGGTGCCTGTAAAGTGATGTACCCGAAGGTGTACGTTGCGATTTGGCTGTAGTGTAGTATAATTTCACCGTGTTGGTTTTCGTGTCAACCGAGAGGAGGAATTATTGTGAGGAGAACTTTTAGTTTGTTGCTGTGCAGTGCGGCCGTTGTAGCGTTGCTTGCGCTTGGCGCATACGCGGGTGTGGACATCGACAAGCTCGTCGGCAGCATGACTATGCGCGAGAAGCTGGGGCAACTGAACCAACTTGTATTCGACCGTTCGATTTTGGAAGCGGACGGGTGGCGCGAATCTGTGAGACGTGGGGAGGTTTCTAGCTACATCTGGTTCATCAGCGACCCGAAGCTCAGGAACGAAGTACAGCGTGTCGCCGTCGAGGAGTCTCGACTTGGGATTCCGCTCATCTTCGGCATGGACATTATCCATGGCTGCAGTCTCGTGTTCCCGATTTCCCCTGCGCTTGCCGGGTCGTTTGAGCCGGAGCTGTTCGAAAAGGCCCAGGAGGTTGCGGCACGCGAGGCGTGCGCCGAGGGTCTCGACTGGGTGTTTGCGCCGATGTGCGACACGGCGCGCGACCCGCGCTGGGGACGCGTCCAGGAGACGTGCGGCGAAGACCCGTATCTCAACGCGCTCTGCTGCGCGGCGCAGGTGCGGGGCTTTCAGGGCGGCGCGATGGTCACAAGCGGCGTGGCCCTTCCGCCGGGCCGCGTTGCGGCGTGTGCAAAGCACTATGTCGCCTATTCGTCCGTGACGGGCGGACGCGACTACAGAGATTCGGAGGTTTCCGAGTGGCAGCTGAGGAACCTGCATCTTGTGCCGTTCATGGCGGCAATCAAGGACGCCGGGTCCTTTACCGTCATGTCGAGCTTCAATTCCATCGACGGGATTCCCGCAGTGGCAAATCACCATGTCCTGACCGACGTGCTGCGCGGCGAATGGGGATTCGGCGGTTTTGTTGTCTCGGACTGGGATGCCGTCGCAGAGGTCTGCAACTGGGGTGTTGCGAAGGACAGACGCGAGGCCGCAGTGATGTCGCTTTCGGCGGGAAACGACATGGACATGAGAAGCGAGTCCTACATCAACAACCTCGAGGCGGGGCTGGCGGACGGGAAGATTTCGTCGGCAGCCATCGACGAGGCCGTGCGGCGAGTTCTGCGTGTAAAGGCGGCGATGGGGCTTTTCGAGCGTCCGTATGTCGACGAGACGTTGAAGGGGAAGGTCTGGCCCGAGTCGCGGACTGCCAACGCCGCGCTTGCCCGTGAGTGCGTGAGGAAGTCCGTGGTTCTGCTCAAGAACGACGGTGGAGCTCTTCCCCTTGACGCGGGCGGTATCCGCCGTGTCGCGTTGATAGGCCCGTTCGGGGACGATGTGCGCGAGATGGGCGGGGCGTGGTCCGGACGGTTCGACCAGTCTTCCTGCGTCTCGCTCGCGGCGGGATTGAAGGCGGCGCTGCCGGAGGCCGAGATTGATGTGGTGAAAGGCTGCCAAGCTAATGTCAAGCCGAAGAAAAAGACGCTTCAGGACGGTGCGGCCGTGCTGGGTAGCGACGCCGACTTGTCGTCCGCAGACGTTGACATAGAGGGTGCACTTGCGGCGGCTCGCCGCGCCGACGTCGTTCTCGTCACGGTCGGCGAGACATACGCGCTTACGGGCGAAGCCAATTCCCGCGCGACGCTTGGCGCGACAGGGCGGCAGACTGAGCTTTTCAACGCCGTCGCCTCTGTCGGGAAGCCAGTCGTCGCGCTCGTGTTCGCCGGCCGTCCGCTTGCGCTGGACGACGTGTACGGCAAGGCGGCAGCTGTGCTCTACTGCTGGCAGCCGGGCAGCGAGGCCGGAAACGGTATAGCCGATCTTCTCCTCGGCGTCGCCTCTCCCTCGGCGCGGCTGACGATGAGCGTGCCGTGGTCGGTCGGCGAGGTGCCGTGCTATTACAACAGGCCTGAGACGGGACACCAGGGGAATGGCTGGTACAAGGACATGCCCAAGCGCTGGAGCCGATATCCGTTTGGCTTCGGGCTGACGTATTCGAAGTTCGAGTATTCCGCGCCTCGCACGGAAGGCCGTCGCGTATTCGCTACCATCACGAACACAGGTGCGCGTGAAGCGACCGAGACGGCGCAGCTGTACGTGCGGCAGATGGCCTGCCGCGAAGGGTGGCGGCCTCTTCGCGAGCTCAGAGGGTTCAGGCGCATCTCACTGCGGCCAGGCGAATCGGCCGAGGTTTCCTTCGATCTGACGGACGAGACTCTTGGCTACTTCCGCCGCGACGGGACGCGCGTCTGCGACAGCGGCGAATACAGACTCTGGATCGCCCCCGACTGCAATGCCTCCGGAAACGACGGCGTCAAGTATGTCCACGCGAGCGTTCAACCGGAAATCTGCGGAAAATGAACGTATGATCGCTGCCACCGTTTGCTGCATCGTCATATAATACCTCTGTTATGGAGGTGAAACAGGAAGGGATAAAACGTAAATGAAAACGATGTATGGGACAATTCTTGCGGCGGCGATGGCCGTCGGCGGTGTCGGACTGGCGAATGCAGCCCCTGGAGATGGATCATGCCGACAAGGATGCCAGGATGGTGTACGCGAGCGGATCGAGCGGGTGTCGCGTGGACTTGGATTTGACGGGCGCATCACGTCTGCAGCCGTGACAAATGGCATCTGCGATGTCATCTACGAGTACGTGACCGGCTCCAACGGACTAGTGCGGTGCGAACTTGCGCTGCCGCCCACGGCGAAGTGGAAAGGCTGGTTCAAGGGCGTGGGGAACGTCGGCGCGGCGGGCGGAATGAGGGCCTATTCGATGCTCACCCGCGACGGGCGGCGCATGGTCTCGCGACTCGAAGGCACGAATACAGTCTATGAACTCGTGCCGACCAACCAGTTGCCCGCCAACCTGCCGCCGGTGCGCGAGTGGAAGCTCTACGGCTTGAAGGCGTCGCATACCGACGTCGGCCTCCACAACTCGCAGTACGTCCAGCGGCACGGAAGCGTCCGTCGCATCGACGAGGCGGCCCGGCTCGTCGATGCCGACACGCGCACCGACGACGACCCGGCCGCGTACCGCTACGTGATGGAAGGGGCATGGTTCTGGGACAACTACCATCAGGACAAGGGCATGGACGCCGCATGGCGCATCGTCACCAACTACATGGCGCGAGGGCGCATGGATGTAGGCGTTACATGCGCCGGGAACCACACGCATCTCTATTCGGGCGTCGAGATCGACCGTTCCATTCTCACAAAGCGGTATCTTGAGCAGAAGTGGGGCGTCGGCACGCGCACGTTCATCATGGCCGACAATCCGGGCCTGAGCTGTTCGCTGATAGCCCCATACGTCCGTGCCGGTGTCCGCAACTGCGTGTTTCTTCCGAACCAGTGGAATCCCATCCGTTCGACGATATGGAAGCGCCGGACGGAACCGCTGACCGAACATCCCGACTACAACAACCCTGACTGGCAGGGGGGAGGCAACCGGATCGCCGTCTCGTACGATCTGGATATTCCCATGGTGTTCCGCTGGAAGGCACCGGGCGGCGATGACAGTCTTCTCGTCTGGTGCTCCACGCATTACGGCCGCGGATATGATCGACTCGGGGTAAGCGGATTTTCGGCCAGGGATGACGTGCTGGAGAAAGTCAAGTCGCACATGCCGACCTTTCTTTCGATTTTGGAGGCGAAGTATCCATACGACGTGTGGCTCGCCGGAGTGTATTCCGACGATGAGTGGCCCACATCGGACTTCGCCGACTTCGCAGCCGCCTGGAACAAAAAATGGGCTTGGCCGCAGTTCCACACCGTCGGACGGCTCGACGAGCCTTTTGAACATCTTGAAAAGAAGTTCGGCGACAAGATTCCAACGCTTGTTGGAGAGATGACTGGCGGATGGCTTCAGCATGCCGTCTCCGCGCCGGAGCTCCTCGCGGACAAGCTGAACGCCGACCGCATGCTGGAGACGGCAGAACGCCTTGGGTCGTTCGCCGGCACTATTGATCGAGGAGCCGTCGACCGCGCGTGGTGGTATCTCATCCTGAACGACGAGCACTCGTACGGTACGAGCGGCTACCAAGGGCGGCGCGTGTTCGAGACGTGGATGCAGCACCGCGACTGGATCGAGCGCGCGGCAGAGACGGCGTCGAACGAGCTCGCAAAGGCCGTCGCAAAACTGGGATTGTTCACAAATACAAATTCTACGTGTTCTACATGTTCTACACGGTCAAATCCTATCCAGGAAAACTCTGCGTCTCTGCGCCTCTGCGGTAAAAATATTCCTGTAAAAAACGGCATCACCGAGAACCAGTGGTACCGCGTCGTCGTCACCAATGGCGTCATATACTCGATCTACGACAAGGAGATGGAGCGCGAGCTGATAGACGGCCCCGCCAACCGGTTCCTCTACACGCGCGACAACCACAAGACATGGGAGGCGGAGCCAGAAACGGCGCTTGGCGCAGAGGTGACGCGCCGCGTCTATCTCTGCAATGACGTCAAGCGCATCGACATCACTGACACGTTCGAACATGCGCGTGACCTCTTCAACAAGAATCGGTACTACCGCTATGGCTACCTTGCGTTCCCATTTGCGGTGTCGAACGGCGCGTTCCGGGCGCACCTCAACGGCACTGTGATTCGTCCATACGAGGACTGCCATCCCATGACGACGGATGCATACTGCGCCGTCCGCGACTGGTGCGCGGTGGAGAACGGGGAGTTCGGCGTGGCGCTCATGATACAAGACTCGACGCTCACGGAGTTCGGCGAGATACATCCAGACAAGACGTGCTACACCGGCAAGCCGCCCGTTGGAAAGACGGCAATCTACCCATACCTCTTCACGGACTGGCTTCAGATGCACCAGCCGGACGGCGACTCGATGAACTTCACGTTCCGCTTCTCGATTACGTCTTATCGCGGCAGCTGGAAGGATGCGGATGTGCCGCGCCTTTGCGAAGACTGGCTTAATCCCTACGCCATGTGGATGCGCGAAAACAAAGTGCCGCGCGTCTCGCGCGAGACCGTGGAGGAGCCGCCGTCCGGCTGGACGGGACTCATTGAAAAACCGCGTGCCAGCCACGGCGAGAAGGACGGACAGATGTACCTCCTTTGGGGTGCGGAGATGTCGCCGGAATTCGATCATTACGAACTCTACCGCGACGGGGAGTTTCTTGCCAACGTAAAGAACGAGGCTCCCAACGGCATTCCCTACCGAGTGGCGAGATACGAGGACACGGGGTTGCCGACGCACTCGCGGCACGAATACCGTCTGCGGAAGGTTTTCAAGGATGGACGCAAAGACGAATTTTGCGAACCGTTCTACGGTCTCACGCGATATGTCAGTGAAGATGAGCGCCAAGGCGTCGCCTGCGAAGGAGAGTGCGGGCGGATGTCTGTGCGCTACGACGGCGCGACCGTGACGAGCTGGCAGCCCGAGGCGCTTAAGGGCAAGGAGGTGTTCTTCATGCCGAAGAATGCGCCTTGGGGCAAGGAGGTCCACGGCGGGTTGCCCATCTGCTGGCCATGGTTTGGCAGTCGTGAAGGCTTGCCGAAGCATGGGCTTGCGCGGTATCTGAAGTGGAAACTTGCAAGGCGCATCGGCAAGGATGGAGTTGTTCTGGAAACGGCCTCCACGCCGGAAACGATGAAGGTCTGGCCTCATTCATTCAAGATGGCGGCAAAGATTTCCGTCGCCGGGCCGAATGGCCTTAGGATAGAAGTGACCGAGACGAACGTCGGCAGGGAGCCGTTCGAGTCGGCGTTTGCGTTCCATCCCTATTTCCGCGTTGCAGATGCAGAGCGCGTTGAGGTTGACGGCGAAAAGATGCCGCCGTCGGGCGTACGTGTGCAGAGCTCGTCGAGAGAGAAGGGGCATGTACGAACATTGACCGATCTTGCGACTGGAAGACTGATTGCGGTGGAAGCCGCTGCAAACGAGGACTGGTTAGTGTGGAACCCCGGCGTTGACCGAACGCCGATCTGCGAGACGCTCGATTCAGATGAATGGAAACGCTTCTACTGTGTAGAGCCATGCTCGCTAACGCCACGTCCGCTCGCCCCTGGCGAAAGCCGGGTTCATGAAATGAGAATCGAAGTTAAGCAAGGAGAAACGACTATATGAACAAAAAAACGACTGTGATTCTTTCGGCTTTTGCGGCGCTTCCGTTCTTCGCCGGGATAAAGATGGGAACCCCTTTTGCAGACGGTGCGGTACTTCAGCGCGGGATGAAGGTGCCGATCTGGGGCAAGGTCACCCCAGGCACGGCAGGAGGACAGCCGTCTGCGACGGCGCGCGGCAAGGTGTTCGTAGAGTTCGCCGGACAGAAAAAGTCCTCCGATGTCGGGGCCGATGGCACGTGGAGGGTCGAACTTGATTCCATGACGGCATCAAAGGAAGGCCGCACGATGACCGTCATTTCGGGCGATGACCGCATCGATGTCAAGGACATACTCGTAGGAGAGGTGTGGTTTGCCTCTGGACAAAGCAATATGGAGTGCCCGATATGGGGAGGCGACACACGATATCGAGATATGAAGGGCGGACTGATGACGACGATGACGAAACTGCCTAATGTGCGCTACGTGAAGTGCGCGTGCAAATGGTCCGTCGAGCCGAAGGAGCTTTCCGCGAAGTGGTGCAAGTTCACGCCAGATGACTTGCAGCTGTTCCATCGTGAGAGCGGTGGTTCTGGGATGCCTCTCTCAGCCGTCGCGTTCTACTATGCGCGCGAACTCTACCTCGCCCTCGACGTGCCGGTCGGAATCCTTGACGCAAGCTGGGGCGGGACGAACATAGACGCATGGACTCCGCGCAGCGGATACGACGGCTGTGACGAGTCGCTAAAAGAGTCTGTGGAATATCCTGTCAAGTCGGACTGGAATGCCGAGGTCGACAAAAAGGGGGCGATCAACGGCCCAAATCAGCAGCCGACTGTCCTCTACAATGGAATGGTGGCGTCTTTTGCGCCAATGGCGATGCGCGGGTTCATCTGGTATCAGGGTTGCCACAACAATGGGGAGGCTGATCTCTACTGTGCAAAGTTACATGCGCTTTACAACGGGTGGAGTCGTGAGTTCGCCAATCCCGACCTCAGGATATACATCGTCCAACTCGCGCCGTGGAAGCATAACTGGCTCGGAATCTGCATGGCGCAGACGCGATTCTGCGCGGAGGAGAAAAACGCGGCACTTGCTGTTACTGCGGATATCGGCAATTTCGACGACATTCACCCGAACGACAAGGAGATCGTATCGAAGCGACTTGTCGTTCATGCTCTCAAACGCGACTACGGCTTTGCGATTCCAGAGGACGATTCGCCTGTCCTCAAGTCAGCATCGTTCACAGACGGCAAGATTACGCTCACGTTTGGCAATGTCAAGGACTGGTATATTTATGCGCCCAACCGATCACGGGAACTTCCGTTCGAGGTCGCCGGTGCCGATGGTGCGTGGAAACTGGCTAAGGTGCTCAACTTCAGGAAGAGGAAGGGCGGTGACGGCAAAGAGCATGACACAGATTTCATCGACGGGCCCGACATCGTGGTTTCGTGCGAAAGCATCACCGAGCCCGTGAAAGTGCGTTATATGGGCAGACCGCGCACAATGGGGACGCTCTACAACGAGGCGTCGCTTCCGCTGGGTCCATTTGAGGCGTGCGCCAAGCGACCCAAGGCCGACGGGATCGGCGACATCACGGTAGTCAAGCGTGGTCTCTACGCGCATCATCCGCATGGCGTCGAGGTCGACGAAACCACGATAAGGGACTTCTTCTGCGGCGTAGGACAATCTTCCTGCGCACGGCCTGTCCCGGGCCCTCAGCTTGCGGCGCGGCTTGCGGAGGGGCCTACAAAGTGATGTACCCGAAGGTGCATATTGCGATTCGGCTGTAGTGTAGTATAATTTCTCCATGTTGGTTTTGTGAAAGGAGCGCGATATAGATGAAAACGGCATGCACAGTAATTCTCGCGGCGGCGATGGCCGTTAGCAGTGTCGGATTGGCGAGGCCTCTTCCGCGCCCTCAGCTTGCGGCGCGGCTTGCGGACGGACCGGAGATAATCGGCATCGTCCATTGGGGACTGAACACCTATACCGACCGCGAATGGGGCTTCGGCGACGAAGACCCCGCAATGCTGAACCCTGCGAAGTTCGACGCCGACCAGATCGTTGGCGCTTGCAAGGCCGGCGGAATCGGCGGGCTTGTCGTCGTCGCGAAGCACCACGACGGCTTTTGCCTCTGGCCTACGAAAACGACGGAACACAACATAACCAAGTCGCCGTTCCGCTGTCGGATGTCGGGTGTCGAATGTCGTGACTACATGAAGGCGATGTCCGATGCCTGTCGCCGGGCGGGGCTGAAATTTGGCGTCTACTGCTCGCCATGGGACCGCAACAGCGCACACTATGCGACGGAGAAGTACGTCGAAATCTACCACGCTCAGGTCAAGGAACTCCTTTCCGGCGCATACGGCGAGATATTCGAAATGTGGTTCGACGGCGCGAACGGCGGTGACGGATGGTACGGCGGCGCAAACGAAAAGCGGAAGATAGGTGTCGCCGGGGAGTACTACCGCTTTGGCGACGTGTTCCGCTTTGTCCGAAGGCTCCAGCCCGGAGTATCGATATTCGCCGACGAGGAGGACGGTTCCGATTTCCGCTGGCCCGGCAACGAGCAGGGGCTGCTGGACGCGGACTCAAGGGGTACGGTTGCGACGACCGGCGGCTACGCCGACGGTAAGTACATGAACCCCGGCTACAGGCTGCAGATAAACACCGGCTCGCCGGACGGGGCGTTCTTCCGCGTCTGCGAGGCGGACTTCCCCCTCCGCAAGGGATGGTTCTACCACGAAAAGGAA
>Ga0256405_10004843_pt1 | contig 24409 bp, 24 predicted proteins | sample RumenRJG_02DNA_FD_189096 | JGI IMG/M metagenome (GOLD analysis project Ga0256405, IMG submission 189096) | Bovine rumen microbial communities from Lethbridge, Alberta, Canada - RJG_02 | ecosystem: Host-associated > Mammals > Digestive system > Stomach > Rumen | place: Canada: Alberta... | reverse complement strand
GTCTGCAGATCATCCCCGGCCGAGAGGAAGCAAGGCTGGTCCGTCTCGGAGTGGCCGGTCCCGATTGTGCCAGACGTACACTTTGTATCGATGTCGGAGGCGGCAGTACGGAGATCGCCCTGGCCGAAGGGAAGGACGATCTGTATCTTGACAGTCTCAGCCTCGGTGCCATCCGCATGTCGTTCGGCACCGGCATAGACCAGAGCGGTAAGGTGTCTCCGAAGCAGTACGAGACCCTTAAGAGAATGGTCGCCGCCCAATGCTATCACACGGTGGCCGCCGTCCGCGACCGCGGTTTCGAACGTGTTATTGGTTCATCCGGTACCATGGAGGTGCTGGCCGAGGCATGTGCCGCCAAACGCGGCGATATGGATACGGATGTCATCACCCGTACCGAATTGAAAGCACTTATGAGGCAGCTGTGCTCCATGACCGCAGCTGAGAGATGCAAGCTTCCGAAGATAAGTGCCAGCAGGGCAGATATCGCTATCGGTGGAGGCTCCGTCGTCGAGGCATTGATGGACCTTTTGGACATCGAAAGGATCGAGGTCAGCCACAATGGTCTGAGAGAAGGCATGAAGACCGATTACCTCATGAAGCACGGTCATTCCGACTTCTCGGTGAGGTCCTCCTCAGTAAGGGCACTCGCTGTGCGCTGCGGCTGCGACACCCGCCATGAGGAAGCGGTCATCAGGTATTCCGATATGATATGCCGCGAGTTCGTCTCTGCAGGCATCATGCAGGATTCCATGCGTCTCAGGGAGCTCCTTCTCTATGCCGCCCGCCTGCACGACATAGGTGCCTTCATCAGTTACGAGAGACACAATGTCTTCTCCTACACCATCATCAGGAATTCCTATCTCGCAGGATTCGACAATTCCGAACTGGAATGGATGGCACTCCTCACGAGGTTCCATCACGGTTCGTTCCCCAATGCCGGAAGCAGGTTCCTGTTGGAAATCGACAAACGCAGCGTGCCCGATTTCCTCAGATACGCCATGATCCTCAAGATCGCCGACATACTCGACCGCGGAAGGGATGGGGCAGTGGATGAGATCCGTGCCGAACAGCTGAACGGAACGGTAAATCTCACCATTACCACTTATTCGGACCTGAGTATGGTCGAGTGGAAACTGTCATCCATCGCCAAAGATTTCGAAAATGCTTTCGGTTTGCGTCTCAACGTCGAGTATCTGCGCATCTGAAGCGAAAAAGTATGAGTAATTACTCTCTTTTTTGTTAACTATATAAACTTATCTTGTATTAATCAACAAAAAATTGTAGTTTTTATAGAAAACAGTTGATTTTCGTCCCACTTTTTAAATATCAGTGAATTAATTCGACTTACATAGTATGGGCCATCCTCTTGCACTTGGTTTCGGCCAGTGGTCCATGCTTCCTACTCTTTAATTATCACGTTGCCGATGCGTATTTTATGTCGGGAGCGTCGTTCTTCAGTGAGGATTTTACGGGTGAGAAGCCCGTGGTGAAGAACGGTCTATGCGTCATATGCCGCGGTACCAAGATGATGTGCGGCAAGGAACGCTGCCCCCTCATGATCAAGTTCTATTCCCGCTCCAGATCCATGCCGCTGACTGACATGAAGGATCTGGCCGGCAGCAGTCCTCCCGCAGTATTCGTCGGTAGGTACGGATATCCCAAGGTCGACATCGGACCCCTCCTTCCCGGTGAATTCGGGGACACATCGATCATGGACAAGCCCGAGAGGTGGGTGGGGAAGTCCATCGACGATATTGTGGACATGAGATACCGCCTGGTCAGGGGGAAATACCGGATAGACGCCACCGATTTCAAGAAGGCGGGGAAGATCGTCACCGACGTTCAGGAGCTGGCCCTGACTGAGAAACCCGTCTCGGTGGAAGCCAACTTCAGGGAACGTCCGCACGGACGCATCGTCCTGGATGATGATATCCAGCCCTTCGGTCCGGCCGCCAGGATGGAGGGCCTCCGCAAGAGCAACGGCCGCTGGGAGCACAACCTGGAGAAGAACTACTACGATACCGACCTGACCGCTACGAAAGGAGTCATCGAGGCTTACCGCAACGGAACTCTGATTTCGGAGATTCAGAAGGCTTTCTCGGTCGGAACCATGGGTATCGACAAGAACCGCCGTTTCGTTCCTACCAGATGGAGTATCACGGCCGTCGATGACATCATCGGCAAGGATTACCTCAAACGCACCCGTTTCTATCCCGTGATCGACACCTACCGTGTCTATTATTGGGAACAGCTCGACAACCGGTGGGCGATCCTCATGATGCCTACGACATGGCGTTTCGAGCTCATTGAGGCCTGGTATCCGGGTACCTCGTGGAATCCCGCACCTCCCACACCCGACGGGGATAACATCTCGATCATCAGCGATTGTGAGTTCTTCGAGAGCAGGACCGAGTATGCGCACATAGGCGGATGCTACTATGCATCCCGCATGGCCGTGAACGAGCTCCTGGAGAGGGAGCACCGTACTGCGGGAGCCGTCATCTGCCGTGAGGCCCACGAGGGCTATGTGATGCCAGTAGGCGTTTGGAACGTGAGGGAGAATGTGAGGGCTGCCCTGAGGACTCCCCCGCTCCGTTTCGGTACCATGGAAGCCGCTTTGGATTTCATCGAATCTAAGATGGACCTCAAGCGCGAGGTATGGATCAGGAATTCAGGTGTGCTCACAGACTGGTTCACGCAGAGGCGTCTGGAGGATTTCTTCGGACCCTCGGCTACCAATCTGTACGATGACCCCAGCGAACTGCCGGAGAGTGAGGATCCGTGAGGGGATTGGACCTTTGGACGGGAGACCGCAACAGCGGACTCATCGAGTTCGACAATACCGACGCTTGGGACGGACTGTACGAGATGGTCCAATGCAAGAAGGCATTGGCTCCGTCGGGGCTTCCTGAGATGGATTATTCCCTGAATCCCTACGGTGGATGCGAACACGGATGCGTCTACTGTTACGCGCCGGAGGTCACCCATACCGAGTGGAAGACCTGGCGTGTGGTGAAGGTCAAAGCAAACATAGTATCACGTCTTGCCAAGGAGCTTCCCGGTTTATCAGGCACCATCGGTATCGGAACCGTGACCGACCCTTATCAGGCTGCCGAGAAGAGATTCGGACTTACCCGCGAATGCCTGGAATTCCTCGACGGAAAGGGATATCCGATACACATGCACACCAAGTCGGACCTCATCCTCCGCGACAAGGAACTCCTTACCCATTTCGAGGGGCAGGTGGCAGTCACACTGACGGGTTTGGACGAGAGGATGTCCAAGATCAGCGAACCCGGTGCACCTCTTCCCAAGGCCCGTCTCCATGCTCTGAAGGAACTCACCGAGGCAGGGATCAACACATACGCGCTCATAGCACCCATCCTGGGACATCTCGAAGGCCATGAGGAGGAATTCTGTCAGGCAATTGTCGATACAGGTGTGAAACGTGCCGCATTGGATCCGCTGAACCTCCGTCCTCTCATGGAAGAGAGGCTCGGGAGAATGAACATAAGGGGTTCCGACCGGGCGGTGGAGAAAATCAGGTCGATCCTTATTCGTGAAGGGATCGAGGTCCGTGACGTCTTCCGCTCATGAAAGGCGGTAGGCGCTGTAATCGTAGCTGTGCTGGGGGCAGATCTCCTGACATCTCTGGCAGGCGGTCCCCAGGCAGTATCCCGTGCGGATGTTGAATGTCCCGTCATCCATGGAGAGGGCTTTTTCGGGACATTCCTTGACGCATTTTCCGCATCTGCTGCATGACCAGGATGCCGTCATGACAGGGGAGATATCGAGGGCCGACAGGGATTCCCCGATCTCCCTGATGTCCCTCTCGTAGAGGCGGTCCACCCGCGGGGGTTCCTTCTGATCGAGATAGCCATCGACTCCGTAGCGTTCCAGTGCCCTCCTGTACCTGGACAGGGGCATCCCCTCTGCCCAGTAGCCGTATTCGTAGGTGTAGAGGTCGCGGAAGATATCCGAGGAGACGAACATCGTATGGTCCGTCAGCAGTTTGTCGCGCATGGAGTTGAGTTCCTCGAGATACTCGGGGTCGAAGGCAAGGTCCTTGGCGAGTTCCAATGAAGTGTTTCCGACCTGTTTGGCGAGGGTGCAGTAGGGGACTATGAGACCTACCTCCTTCGCCTTCACGGGATCGACATAGGTGCCTGAGGCACCTGCCATGTACATCGTACGGACCTTCGACGGGTCTATGCCCGCGGTAAGCATCAGGGTGAGGTGTCCCGCCCTGATGGCACCGATGGCTTTTCCCGATTCGCGGTAGTCATTCAGACTAAATTCTATCCCGCGGGTGATGCTTATCGGATCGTTCCTCATCCCCGATTCCGTGATCTGGTCATCGTGCTGCAGTGCATACACCATGGCCACCACGCCGGTGCCGGTGATTCCCGAAGGTTTCCTCCCCGTGTTGCGGGAGATGTTGCTCCGGATGTTCACCAGCGGTCCGTCTTCTGTCAGCAGGGATTCGTTGAGAACCCTGGTCTGCCAGCCCTGGGGGGTGCGGACCAGGTCGCTTACCGCGCCCGGTCCCGCCAGCATCCCGCATCTGATCTGCTGCCCTTCCATGGCAGGACCTGCGGCGGCGGAACCGGTGTAGATGCTGTCTCCGATCTTCAAAGCCATCTCGGCATTGGTGCCGTAGTCGGTCACCATGCAGTAATCATCCTCGAGGAAACCGGATTTGATCATCATCGCCAATGCATCGGCTCCGATCTCATGGCGGACAGCAGGAGGTATCGCTACCTTGACGCCGGGCAGGCCGAGGAAACCTCCGTCGGCGACATGTCCCCTGCGGTCGCGTCTGACGATGCCCTCGTTGCGGATCTTGTTCTCACCCGCATAGGCAAGGTCGCTGATTCCGATCCCCTCGAAGAGCGATAGCTGTATGGGGTTTCCGCATACGGCCATCTGCACGAGATGTTCCGGCTCCAGGGCGGAGATGAGCTGTCTGCAGGCATCCGCAATAAGCGAATGTGCCAGATCCTCTCCGTACTGGATTGCGAAGGACATGTGGTCCATGATGTTGGCACCGGGAATCGGATTCCTCGTGGTGATGCATGTGCGCAGCACTTTGTGCGAATCAAGGTCCAGTAACTGGGCCCTGATTCCGCTGGTCCCGATGTCGATGGCCAACGCCTGTTCCGGCATGCCCCTACCTTCCGTCAGTTCTTCCTGATGTCCTCCCAGGTCTCTCCTCCGATGATCTTGTCCACGGTGTGGACGGTCTCGAGGGGCGACTTGGTGTACATGGCGTTCCTGAAGGTGTCGACGAATGCCTTGGAGACGGCCGCGCCTCCGCAGGCCACGGATACTCCTGTCTTCTCGAGCTCCAGCAGCAGTGCCGTATCTACGAGTCCGGGCTTGGTGGTACTCATCAGAGTGGAACCGCAGACCATCTTGACACCGTTCTCCTTGACAACCTGTAAGACCTTGTCTTTGGGGACATCCCTTCCGATGTCGATGACGGTGAATCCGTTGGCACGGAGGATGGCAGCGCAGATGTTCTTTCCGATATCGTGCAGATCTCCCTCTGCCACGAAGGATGCCACGGTCGCCTTGCTGGGGACATTGCCGATCTTGTCCTGACAGAGTTTGATTCCTCCCTGCATGGCGTCGTTCGACATGAGGATCTCCGGAACGAATGACAGACCCGCATCATACATCTCGCACTGAACGGTGATGCCGGGCATCAGTGCGTTGGTAACCAGGTCCACGGGGTCCTTGCCTGCGTCTATCAGTTCCTTGACGAGCTTCTCGGTCTCCTTCCTCTTGCCGTCGAGTACGCTCTGTGCAACCGCAGCATACTTCTTGTCGTTGGGGAAGAACTCCTTGATGAGCTTCTCCTTGCTCTTCTCAAGCCTGCCTGCAGGCTGGATGATGCCGAGTTCGATGGCCATGCCTTCCTGGACCAGGCGGTTGAACCTGACCGGGTCCTCGATGCGCATCTTCTCGACGTTCTGCATCATTATGTCCATGTGCATCAGAACACACCTCCTTCGATCTTGACGTCTCCCATTGACTTGAGATACTTTGCCTTGGCCCTTCCGTATGCGCGGACGCAGTCGTCGATGTCGGTCTCGTCGGGGATGGGGGTCTCCTGACAGGCCCTCACGTATGCCTTGAGGTTGTCGAGGGAGGTACCGTTCGACACGTCGCAGGCGGTTCCGACCACATCCACACCCTGTCTGATGCATTCGACGGTGCGGTCGTATACCTGCTGCGGGGTTCCGTTGGGCATCAGGTCGATGACATCAAGGGAACCGAGGCAGCGCATCTTGTTGCCGAGCACCTGCCTGACGTACCATGCCGGAGGGGCATCGAAGGAGAAGCAGTCCATGTGGCTTTCCTTGATGAGGGGCAGCAGCTTCTCCGTGTGTCCACACATGTGGAGGATCTTGGGTGCGCTGATTCCGGTGGCGAACTTCTTGTGGTATGGAAGCACGAATTCCTTGTAGGTCTCGGGAGAGATCAGGTCTCCCGATGCTGACGGGTCGGCGGGGAACAGCATATGCGCTCCTGCAGCGACCTGTTGTCTTCCGTATTCTATACAGAAATCAGTGGCGGCCGAAATAGCCTCGTGTGCCTTCTCGGGGTCGGTAACGGTCATCATGACGAGTTTCTCGACTCCCATGATGTGCCCGGCTACCGTGAAGGGGGCGGTGATGACGGGGATGATCGGAAGATCGCCGCAGTACCTTTCCCTCAGCTCCTTGATGGCCTGACAGACCACAGCTGCTCTACCTTCCTTGTAGAAGTTGTCCTTCCATGTTATGTCCTTGGGATCAGTGTAAGCGGGACCGGTCACAGGAGGCCTGTCGGGCTTGTTCCAATCGAGTTTGCACCCGAGTACCTCGGCCTCGAGCGAGATATCGAACTGGGGTCTGGCGGCCTCGATACCGCAGACCTCCCAGGGAGCCGCGGCGAGATCTGCCATCATCTTGTAGTCGGTATGGGCCTTAGGCCATGAGGCGTGGCACCATTCCATAAGGTCTTTCGTAGTCTGTGCAAGGGGGTTGGCCGGGGGGACATAGTCCCTGCGACCACCCAGTACCGATGCGAGGGCACGCCTCGTGGGGGTCATTTCTGAAGCCATTATTCTTACACCTCTGTTAAGGGTTGGTTTAACATCTGTTTGGAGAACATATAAGGCTTGATGCGAACTTTTGATGTATCCAATATCTGTTAACTATAGTTTATCAGAACGTCCCGATATTTGGCATACTATCTCTGTCTGGACAATTAAGTATCCAATGTAGTCTTTTGTTATTGACAAATATCATATCCAATAAAAACCGACTTAACAGGTGTATTTTTCGTCAGAATCCAAGTGTAAAAATGATGTCTGGCTCATCTAATGTAATATGTTGTGAGTTCGAAATCAGCTATATAAACTCAAAGGGTCATTGAATAATTGGTTGGTCGATCCTATTCTGCCGGGAGTGGTTCGATATGACCATAGACGAGCAAAGCAAAAAGAAGATGCTTAGCTACAGGTGGGCTATATTCGGCGTGCTTGCGGTGGCGTACTTCTTCGTATATTTCCATAGGACTACAGGCGGTGCCATTTCTCAGACGCTGCAGGACGCCTTCGGCGTCGGGTCGGCGTCCATCGCTCTGTTAGCCTCTGCGTACCTTTACGCATACACTCTGATGCAGATTCCCAGCGGAATCCTCACGGATAAGCTGGGTCCCCGGACCGCGGCCTCTGCCTTCTTGGCACTGATTGCCGTCGGATCCATCCTCAGTGCCCTGGCGGAGCCGGCCAACAACTTCAACCTGATGATCGCAGGTAAGTTCATCATCGGTATCGGTGCCGCTGTTGTCTATATCCCTATCATGAAAGTGCTGGCGGTCTGGTTCCGTAAGAACGAGTTCGCCACCATGAGCGGTATCCTGCTGCTTGTCGGAAACGTCGGAGGAATCGCTGCCGCGACCCCGATGGTCATCATGATGGATGTCCTGGGAATCGAGATGACCTACATCGTTCTGGCCGTCATCACCGCGGCCATCGCCGGTGCATGTTACCTCGTGGTCCGCAACTTCCCCAGCGAGAAGGAATTCCCCAGCATCGAGGAGATCGTCTCCGAGGAGACCGGGGAACCCATCACCGAGAAGAACACCGACAAGATCGGAACCGTCGAGGCCCTCAAGATGACCTTCACCAGCGGCCGTAAGTTCTGGCCCCTGGCCATATGGTTCTTCGCCCTGTACGGTACCATCATGCTCTGGCAGGCATCCCAGGCCGGTTCCTACTATCAGAACTGCTGCGGATTCTCCAAGGGCGATGCGGGACTGCTCCTGACCATGGTCGGAGTGGGAATGGTATTCGGCTGTCCCCTGGCGGGAAGGCTGTCAGACCGTGTCCTCAAATCCAGGAAGAAGGTCTTGATCATCGGTACTGTGGTATACACGATTATCTGGGCGGTCATATGGGCCACCTCAGGTAACGATTCGATGAACGGATTCGCCGTTCAGGCAGCCATCAACTTCCTGTTCGGATTCTTCGGCGGATGGTTCGTCGTTTCGTACGCACAGGTAAAGGAACTGTATCCAATTGCGATGGCCGGAACTTCGACCGCTGCGCTGAACCTGTTCCCCTTCGCCGGCGGTGCAATTCTGATCACCATTGCCGGATTCATCGTAACCAACAAGACGCTGGCACAGTACCAGACGGTTTGGCTCATGGCCCTTGCCCTGATGGTCGTCGCATGCGTATGCGCCTTCCTCTCCGTCGAGAAGGAAAAGGCCTGAAACTCTTGGGGTTGGATGCAGAACTGTGCATCCGACCCCTAACATGTTCACCGGAAAACCGAAACCTGTTTATATATACTACTGCCATGGAAACATTGGCAGAATAGGACCGGTTCGCTGGGGAACACCAGCCCAACAACCACATCCAAACCGTTTCAGGAGGAAATACAATGGATGAGAAGTATATTCTGAAAGAGCTGGCCGACGCCGTTGTCGCCTGCGACCCTCCAAGGGCCAAGAAGGCAGCGGAGACGGCACTTTCTGAAGGTATGGATCCCGTCAGGGCGATCAACGAAGGTTTGGTCGTCGGGATGGGAGTAATAGGAGATAATTACGCTGAGCGCAAGATGTATCTGCCGCAGGTACTGGTCGCAGCGCACAGCATGTACGAGGGATTGGACGTTCTGATCCCCGCTATCCCCAAGGACGAATCCCTGACCAGCAAGAATGCATTGTGCGGCGTGGTGCAGGGTGATGTCCACGATATCGGTAAGAACATTGTGAAGACCATGCTCACCGCAGCCGGATTCCTGGTGCACGACGCTGGAAAGGACGTGCCTCCCGAGGAATTCAAGAAGATGATGCTCGAAGACGGTTCGCAGGTCGTCTGCCTGAGCACCCTCATGACACCGACCATGGACAACATGGCCGCCACCGTGAAACTGATAGCCAACAGCGGCTACAGGGACAAGGTCATCGTGACCATCGGAGGACCGCCTACCACCGACGCCTTTGCAGAGGAGATCGGTGCGGACCATAGGGACGAGAATGCGCAGCAGTGTGTCAGTTACGTGAATTCGAAGGTGTGATAGAAATGGCAATGTCATGCAGAGAAAGGGTGTTGGCGGCGCTCAAGCAGGAGAGTCTTGACCGTCCGCCGGTGGCTGTCTTCACCACCTGCGACACCATCGGGATGATGAAGGCGTGCGGTGCATCGTGGCCGGAGGCCCATTCCGACCCCCAGAAGATGGCCACTTTGGCATGCGCGCAGGCCGATTACTTCGGCCTGGAGTCGGTGAGGGCAGGATTCTGCCTCACGCAGGAGGCCGAGGCCTTCGGATGCCCCATCAACATGGGTACCGAGAAGTCCTCGCCCATGCTCAAGGGACACCGCTACAACTACAACCCCATGAAGAAGATCTACGATGAGCCCGACGATCTCCCCGACATGGACGAGTTCCTGAAGACGGGAAGGATCAAGACCACTCTTGAGGCCATGAGCATCATGCAGAAGACCCACGGAGAGGACTACGTCGTGGTCGGCGGAAACACCGGACCGTTCACCCTCACCGGACACCTGCTCAACACCGAGAACCTCGTGTACTCGGTGTGGACCGAGCCCGAGAGGGCGCAGAAGTGGACCAAGGCCATCTCCGCCTACAGCAAGGCCTACGGACAGGCCCTCCTGGACGCCGGAGCGGATGTCGTGCAGATGTCCGAGCCGTCGGCATCGACCGATATCCTCGCACCTAGCGATTTCCCCGTACAGTCCGGTCAGTTCGTGAAGGACTGTCTCGGATCCCTCAAGGGACACACCATCCTCCACATCTGCGGAGATTCCGCGCCGATCATCCCCTACATGTTCGATACAGGCGTGGACGGAATCTCCGTCGAGGAGAAGGTGCCTTCCGAGAAGGCCATCGAGATAGCCAACCACCGCGGATGCATGGTCGGAAACGTCGGATGCGCGTTCCCGCTGTTCAAGGGAACCCCCGAGGACGTGGCGGCCGCCGCCAAGAGGAGCCGCGACGCCGGATTCAACGTGATCTCGGCAGGATGCGGAGTGCCCATCGGAACCCCGGATGACAACATCAGGGCCCTGGTGAAGGCCATCAAGGGATGAATCCCTCCAGGGCCGGATTCCGGCCCCGCAAACGACTTACCCCTCCCGCAGGGCTTGCGGGGTTCTTTTTCTCACATTCAATCGGCCTGGGGATTTCCGAAATTAACCAATGGTTGAAATAACTTTATATAGAAGAACAAAATAACTCATCTCATAAAAACTGGAGTGTAATCCATGTACGGAAACGGAAACCAGCCCATCATCGTCTTCAAAGAGGGAACTCAGAGAAGCAAAGACAAAGAAGCACAGTTCAACAACATCGACGCCGCAAAGGCAGTCGCAGAGTCCGTAAGGTCCACCCTCGGACCCAAAGGAATGGATAAAATGATGGTCAACTCCATCGGCGATGTCGTCATCACCAACGACGGAGTAACCATCCTCAAGGAGATCGACGTACAGCACCCCGCCGCCAAGATGGTCGTCGAGGTCGCCAAGACCCAGGACACCGAGTGCGGTGACGGTACCACCACCTCCGTCATCCTCGCCGGAGAGCTTCTCAAGCAGTCCGAGGAACTCATCAACGCCAACGTCCACCCCACCGTCATCACCGCAGGATACAACATGGCAGCCGCTGAGGCAGTCAAGATCCTCGACGAGATCTCCGTCGACGCCAAGAACGACAAGACCCTCGGAATCATCGCAGACACCTCCCTTACCGGAAAGGCAGTCGGCGACAGCGAGGACAAGAAGCACCTGTCCGACCTCATCGTCAAGGCAGCTAAGTTCGTCGCAGGCGACGACGGCCGCGTCGACACCAAGAACATCAGGATTTCCAAGAAGGTCGGAGGAGTCATCAGAGACACCTACATCGTTCAGGGAGTCGTCGTCGACAAGGAGCTTGTACACTCCAGGATGCCCAGGAAGATGGAGGACGCCAAGATCGCCCTCTTCAACTGCGGACTCGAGGTCAAGAAGACCGAGATCGACGCACAGATCCAGATCACCGACCCCTCCAGGATGAACGACTTCCTCGCAGAGGAAGAGGCTTCCATGAAGGCCATGGTCGACAAGATCAAGTCCGTCGGAGCCAACGTTGTTTACACTTCCAAAGCAATGGACGAGCTCGTCCAGCACTACCTCTCCAAGGCAGGCATCATGGGATACAGGAGGCTCAAGGAGTCCGACATCGAGGCAATCGCCAAGGCAACCGGAGCAACCATCGTCGGAAACGTCGACGAGCTCACCGCCAAGGACCTCGGAAAGGCAAAACTCGTCGAGGAGAAGCAGATCGGAGAGGACGGAATGTCCTTCATCACCGGCTGTAAGAACCCCAAGGCAGTCACCCTCTTCATCCGCGGAGGAACCGAGCACGTCATCGAGGAGGTCGAGAGGGCCATCAACGATGCAGTCCGCACCGTCGGAATCACCCTCGAGGACGGAAAGGTCGTCGCTGGCGCAGGAGCACCCGAGATCGAACTCGGACTCAGGCTCGCCAAATACGCAGCAACCGTCGGCGGAAGGGAGCAGCTCGCCATCGAGAAGTTCGCCAAGGCCATGGAGATCATCCCCTGGACCCTTGCCGAGAACGCTGGTCTCGACCCCATCGACGTCATCATCAAACTCAAGCACGCCCACACCGGCAAGAACGGACAGTACATGGGTATCAACCTCGACTCCGGAGAGGCTGAGAATATGAAGACCGCCAACGTCCTTGAGCCTCTCAGGGTCAAGACTCAGGCAGTCAACTCCGCTACCGAGGTCGCCAACATGATCCTCAGGATCGACGACGTCATCGCCGCCAGGCGTTCCAACCCTGTTCCTCCCCAGGGCGGAGCAGGCATGCCCCCGATGTGATCGGGTAAACACTAACCGGGGGGACCAACCCCCCACAACTTTTCCGTGAAGGTGCCGATATGGAAGTCAAGATTACTCTCGATGAGGAAGAGGAGACTCTGGTCAACTATTATGCCGAGACACTCGGAATCTCCGTGGAGGAGGCTTTCAAAGGGGCCATCATGTACAGCATCCGCGAGATGTACAAGGCACAGGCCGCCCAAGAGGAAGAGCAGAAGCCCGACTGGGCCGACGATCCCGAAGAGGCCGCCGACGACCTCGTTCTGCGCGACGAGTGATTCATTCTGCTTGGTCTGAGCAGTTTATTTTTTTTTACCTCAGTTAAACCTACCTATTAACTTGGTAGGAATACCTAAATACCAGCCTGGCATGAGGTAACATAAGACTACCAGGACAGTGAACCGACAAATGGAAAAGATATATCTGGACAACGCAGCGACTTCATGTATGAGGAAGGAGGCACTGGAAGCCATGATGCCCTACTTCCTTGAAGAATACGCAAATCCCTCCAGCATCCACGGGATGTCGAGGGCGCCGAGAGCAGCCATCCAGAAGGCAAGGGGGCAGATTGCCGATTGTCTCAACGCCGACCCTCATGAGATTTATTTCACTTCCGGCGGTACCGAATCCGATAACTGGGCTCTCATCAGCACCATGGAGATGCTGCAGAACAAAGGCAAACACCTTATCGTCTCCGCCATCGAACACCATGCCATCCTCGAGACAGCGCAATACCTCGAAAAGAGGGGATTCACTGTCACCAAGGTCGGTGTGGATTCCGACGGTATCCTGAATCTAGAAGAGCTGAAAGAAGCCATCAGGCCCGACACGGTACTCATCTCTGTTATGACCGCGAACAACGAAATCGGTTCGATTCAGCCTGTGAAGGAGATCGGTGCCATCGCTCACGAGCACGGGATCCTCTTCCACACGGATGCCGTGCAGGCATTCTGCCATATCCCCATCGATGTGAAGGAAATGAACATCGACATGCTAAGTGCCAGCAGCCATAAGTTCGGAGGACCCAAGGGTGTAGGGTTCCTCTACATCCGTAAGGGAATCAAACTCCCCTCATTCATGCACGGCGGAGAGCAGGAGGAAGGCCGCAGGGCAGGAACCTCCAATGTTCCGGGTATCGTCGGTATGGGCGAGGCGGCAAGTCTTGCCAACGCCGAGCTCCCCGCTTACACGGAGAAGGTAACCAAGCTCCGCGACCATCTCATCGACCGCGTCCTGAAGGAGATCCCCTACTCCAGGCTGAACGGCCACCGCACCAACAGGCTTCCGAACAACGTGGATTTCAGCTTCGAATTCATCGAGGGAGAATCCATGCTCATGAGACTCGGGATGAAAGGGGTGTATGTTTCAACCGGTTCCGCCTGTGCCTCCGGTTCCCTCGACCCCTCCCATGTCCTTTTGGGAATCGGTCTCCCGCACGAGATCGCCCACGGATCCATCAGGCTGACGATCCCCGAGGAGACCACCATGGAGCAAATCGATTACGCGGCGGATGCCCTGAAGGACACGGTGGAGAAGATGAGGTCACTCTCACCGCTTTATGACGATTTCATCAAGAACAGGAAGGCTTGAGTATGTACGACGGAGAATACAGCGACAAGGTCATCGACCATTTCACCAACCCCAGGAACGTGGGGGAGATCGAGAACGCCTCCGGTGTCGGAACCGTGGGTAACGCCAAGTGCGGCGACATCATGAGGATCTTCCTCGACATCGACGAGAACGGAATCATCAGGGACTGCAAGTTCAAGACTTTCGGATGCGGTGCGGCCGTCGCCAGCAGCAGTATGGCGACCGAGATGGTCAAGGGAAAGAGCGTGCAGGAGGCCATGGCCATCACCAACAAGGCCGTGATGGAAGCTCTCGACGGTCTCCCCGTTGTAAAAATCCACTGCTCCCTCCTTGCTGAGGAAGCTATCCATGCCGCCCTCTGGGATTACTGTCAGAAGTCCGGAACCGTCATCGAAGGCCTCAAGCCTCCGAAGAAGGACATCAACGACGCCTGCTGAGGCAGAAATGGACGGAAAAGAGCTTCTGGAGAGAGTCGTTTCGACAATCCAGGAGATGTATCTCAAACTGGGGGACCCCGAGGGTGCGGTCTCCCTCTATTATCCCTTCGAAGGGGACTACCCCAATCTGGAGAGTGAGTTCTATTCCGAGATTTCCGGCAGATATCCGGGCATAACCGTGGAGATGATGAGCAACCGTCTCCGCGTGCTGATTCCCGAGGAGGACTGTATCCGTATCTCGGCCATACCTGCCAAACCGACCATTAAGGATCTCGTGGACCTGACTCTGGCACGCAGTAAAATCAATGTCTACCGTGAACATCTGGGTCATAAGTATCCCGGTTCCAGAATCGTCCCTTCGCCGTACATCGATTTCGATTGGATCCTCGTATTCCCGGAAGATATCGATAAGGACATCTACTGTCTGAGCGAGGAGCTCGGAACAATAACATTCCACCGTTTTTCCAAGGAAGAATACACGGACATGGGATTCCGGCTCCCGTGACGTCTGCCGTTAGTTTTAACTAATCCCTAGCGGATATGTATGGTGGATGGGATGTGATGACTCGCGTAGCGATTTACGTGAGGGTCTCTACTGAGGATCAGGCAAGGGAAGGATACTCTCTCGATGCTCAGGAGAAGAGGCTCAAAAGTTACTGCAGTTTGCATGACGGTTGGGAGGTCGTCGATGTTTACCGCGATGAAGGTTATTCCGGTACCAATACGGGACGTCCGGAATACCAACGTATGTTCGAGGAGATGGACCGCTGGGATACCATTCTGGTCCTGAAGATGGACCGTATCCACAGGAACAGTGTCCATTTCACCGAGATGATGGACACCCTCAGGAAGAACGGGAAGAACTTCACCTCGATGACCGACAAGTTCGACACGAACACCGCTATGGGACGTTTCGTGATGGATATCATGCAGCGTATGGCCCAGTTGGAGTCCGAGCAGATCGGCGAGAGGGTCAAGGTAGCCATGACCAAGAAGGCCCAGGAAGGCGACGGTCCGATGGGCTCCGGAGAACCGTACGGATACAGGTACGCACGCGGAACACTCGTTGTTATCGAATCTGAGGCAGAAGTTGTCAGGAAGATATTCGACCTCTATCTCGCGGGGAACAGCATGGAGGATATCGCTGTATCTCTTACCAATTCCAACATTCCCTCGAAGTCCGGCGGCCAGTGGAGCAAACAGGCCATCTGCCGCATCCTGCACAATCCGCTTTACAAAGGATATCTCCGCTGGGACAAGGGCGAATACAAGAGCCGTACACCCGCCATCGTCTCCGAGGAAGTGTATAACTCCGTCAGCGGTAACAGGTTGTGAGCCTCATGGAGAAGCTCAGGGCAGCGCTTTATATCCGTGTCTCCACGGAGGAGCAGGCATTGGAGGGTTATTCGCTCGATGCCCAGGAGGAGAAGCTCCTCAGCTACTGCGAGGATGTCGCAGAGGATCTTACCGTTTACAAGATTTACCGTGACGACGGATATTCCGGAAGGACCACCCGCCGTCCCGGTTATGAGGAGATGATGCGGGAGATTGATGAGTGGGATCTCATCCTCGTGCTGAAGATGGACCGTATCCACAGGAACACCCGCAACTTCATGATCATGATGGACGACCTTGCCAAGCGCAAGAAGGAGTTCCGTTCCGCCACCGAGGAGCTGGATACCACCACCGCCATGGGCAGGTTCGTTGTAACCATGATCCAGAACATCGCACAGCTGGAGTCCGAGCAGATCGGCGAGAGGACCAAGGTCGGAATGACCGAGAAGGCCGAGACCCTGAAGAACGTTCCCGGCAGAAGCCGGACTATGGGATTCAACCCTCCCTTCGGATACGGTTTGGAGGACGGAATACTTCATGCAGTACCTGCCGAGCGGGAGATCGTCCGCCGCATCTACCGCGAATTCGAGGACGGGAGTTCCCTGTCCCAGATATCGGAAAGTCTCAACCGCGACGGCATCCGTACGAGGAGAGGCAGCAAGTGGACCAAGGACAATCTGAGCACCATCCTCCATAACCCCGTTTACGCTGGATACATGAGATGGGAGAAGATCCTCGTCAGGCATTTCGCAACTCCTGCGGTGAATCCTGTTGATTATAACCGCGTCCAGGAACTCGCATCGTCCAGGGCCAGGAATCCTGAGAGGAAGAATGCCGAACTGGTCCCCGAGGAGACTTCGTCATACGCCGTCTTGGACGTGGATGACTTCGCCGAGGTAAAAAACTGATATATTACGACCGTATTATCGCGAAACCATGAGAAAAGCTACGAGGCTTAAGCTTCAGGCAATATTCATGGTCTCGATCATGATCGTGGTCGTTTTCGTTGTAGCGGCGGCGTTCATTGCCAGCCTGTGATCCGAACCGGGGATTCCTCCCCGGTAAGGATGAAAAATTTAGGAGATTCACTCCTTCTTGGCCTTCTCGGCCTCTCTTTTAGCCTTCTCTTCTTCGTCCTTGGCTTTGACCTCGGCCCTCCTGTCCTCGCGCTCCTGGTGGGCCTTCTCTTTCATCTCTTCCTTCTCTTTCTCGAGCTTCTCGATCTCTGCGTCGCAGGTCTTTGCCTTCTCGAAGAGGTCCTTTACTTCGGAGGTGATCTCGCATTTGCCGGATTTGTAAGCCTCGAACATGAGGTTTCCTGCTTCCTCGAGTGCCTTGGACTTGGCCCTCTGCTGGTCGTGGATCTTGCTGTTGTAGCTTGCCTCGTCAGCTTCCTGGCTGAGACGGCTTCCTGCGTTGCTAATTCCTGCGTTTACTTTGTCAAGGAATCCCATGATAATACCTCGAACCCGAAACTGCTTTCTGGGTATATCTGGTTTACTCCTAAACTACCTAATTCCGTTTATAGGAGTGCCAAGATACTGATATATGGCTAAGGAGAGGCTGTTCACAAGGAATTTCGTACTGTGTACAGTCATCAATTTCTTCTTCACCATGTTCTTCTTCATGTTCTTCACCGGCATGAGCTCGTTCTCCATGGACGTCCTCGGTGCCGATTCAACCCTGGCAGGTCTCACCGCCAGCATCTTCATCGCCGGCGATCTGATCTCCCGCCTCATATTCGGGGGAAGGCTGGACGCCATCGGGAAGAAGAGGATCGCTGTCGGTTTCCTTTTCGCGGGAACGCTGCTGTCGTTCCAGTACAACTTTGCGGATTCGGTGACGGAAGTACTCATCCTCAGGTTCGCCCACGGATTGACCTACGGAGCGATGGCCTCGGCGGTCAGTGCCATCGTGGCCGAGGCACTGCCGCTCCACAGGCGCGGCGAGGGTATGGGATATTTCACCCTCAGTTTCTCTCTCGGATCGGCCATCGGACCCTTCCTATGTATGTACCTGCAGGACAGCGGTACTTATGCAGACATATTCAACATCGGTGTAGCTTCCAGTCTGCTGGCACTTGTGTTCGCATTGTTCCTGGAGGATGACGGGAGGGAACCTGCGGAGACAAGGTCCAAAGGCAGTTTCTTCGAACCGTCGGCTCTGCCTTTGTCCCTGATCGCATTCGTGTTCTACTTATCCTATTCGGGAGTTCTATCGTTCATATCACCCTATGGAGAGGCCATAGGCCTGCACACTTATGCGGTGTATTTCTTCGTGGTCCTGTCGACGGCCACTCTGATATGCAGGATGTTCCTGTCTAGGATATATGACTCCAAAGGAGAGAATGTCGCATTGATTCCGATGTTCGTTATGTTCATCGTCGGTATGGCGATATTCAGCACCACCGGTAACGGATGGATGCTGCTGGCCGCTGCTTTCTTGATGGGATTCAACGTGGCACAGCTGAATTCCGTCGGGCAGGCAGTGCTGGTCCGGGAAGCACCCAAGAAGAGAATTGCCGCCGCCATCTCCATGTTCAGTGTGTTCCTGGATCTCGCTTATGCGGTGGGTCCGGTGGCGAACGGACAGCTCATAGGGGATTTCGGATACAGGACGAATTACCAGATCATGTTGGCCCTGGCGATTGTATCCTTGGTGATGTATCTGGTGTTACATGGAATGAAACACCGCAGTGCAGAAAACGACGGAAAACAGGGGGTATGATGGAAGGGGGAGAACCTTCCATCGATACTTATTTTTCAAATCCCAACACGTGTATAAAAAGCTAATGTGCTTTTACCAAAACCATAGTTAATTTTTGTGCATTTTATGTAATATTTTGAGACTGTGTTGCCAAAAATGCGGAGTTTATATTTTTTCATCAGTAGACAAAATGTAGACAATTAAATATTAGCATCAATTTTTATGAATTCGTGTCGGAAATAAAGAAGACACTGGGCGAGAGCAAGAATTCAAAGAAAGACTCTCTGCCGGGACGTGTTAACTGTGATCTCGGTAGGTCTGTGGTTATGCCATTCTTTGTACTGGTGCTGGCGATCTCCTCGCTGATCGTAGCCGTTGTTGCATTCCATTCGGATAATACCTCAACTCAATATCAATCCGGATCAGATGGCTTATCCACCCCGGGGGACATGTATTCGGTCGCCTCTTCTCCGGAAGCGTCAGGCAACGAATATCAAATGTCTTCCTGGGCGCCCACCGTTCCGCAACTGATTTACTCCAACCCTTACGTGATCTACACGAGCGTAACGGTCCTGGATTCGGAATCATTTGATGTAGACCTGTCTCCGCACAGGGATATTCGGAATCGGTGGCTGAGTGTGCGTTATGACGCACAGCCGCTCAATGTTCCTGAGAAAGTAGGGACATTTGAAACAGCTCTTGAGGGAAGCGTTTGTACGTTCTCTTCGGACGAGTATTTCCCGGTTAAGGGGAATACGCTGCTCAGTGTCCCTGTTATGTATCCGACCACACAGCCTACCGGGGCCACTATGCAGGCCCTCTGGCTAATCGACGTTCATTTCATAGACACATTGATCAACTCCGAGGGCGCGTTACATGTCACTTAAGAAAGTAACCTGTTCGATTTTAGTTATTGCAGTAATGATCGGTGCATCTGCACTGAGTTTTACGAATACTACAGATGCAGTCAATGATTCTCCCGTTACTAAGGATATTTACATGTTGAAGGGAGAAATCAGGGTTGCATATTTCTCATTCAATCTTACCGCTTTTGAATTCAAAACACCAGGGGATGGGTATGAGATTTCATTTGGAAAAGATTCAACGATGAAAACAATCTCCTGCAAAATCCCTGATGATTTGGTTGATTACACTTTAAGCCCCTGGCCAACCGATATCACCAAGACCTGTGCAAGTCTAGAGAATATGACTCTCAAGTTGGGTAAGTATGACAACAAAGGAATGTTCACAGTTTCAGTGACTTATACAGGAGACGAACTCACAGACCATTTTAATGTAAATGTAAAAGTCTGTTCATATGGATATACCCAGGAGATCAATTATCTTTTCAACATTCACATAACTCCCCCTCATACCTACTCGATTACTTTCGATACGCCACAGCTCGATGAGGGCGGACTCTTTGCTGCACATGGAACCCTAACTGCAGACGGGAACGAAATCGAGGACCTCTCGAAATACAGATTCTACGCAGTAGGTCTCTATGACGGAGTCACAATCCATAACGATCTCACCGTGACAGGGCGTGCTGATACTTCCAAGAAGCCTTGGAGCGACCAGACTCCGATGAATCTGACGATAGCTGTTTCTGACACAACTGACCAGACGACTCAGATAACCACAGCATCCATCAGCTACACGATAAGCAGGTCCGTTCTGAATATCAGCTACAGCATCACCAGCGGAAACGATACTCTCGTAGCACCCGAAATATCGGACAATGAACTCATCCTCATGTCGGGTACCCCGCTGACCGTTCATGTTGAGGAAGGTACCGAGGCGAGCGTGGTCTACACCTCCTCCGCGGGGATGACCCAGAAGAAGATTTATTCCTCCGAAGAAGAGTCGGCGGAACAGATTCTCAACACCTCCGGAAACGGAACGTATCTGGTTCATTTCAGCCGTTACGGCTGCGAGCAGACCAAGACTGTCAGCATCACCCTGATCGGTTCTCTCAAGCCGATTAACAGCATTCGTGTGACTTGCGGGCCGGCCAGTTCATGAAGGACTACAGACCTCTCATAGCCGCAGCCGCCATCCTCTGCATGGCATTGCTCCTGGCAGACACCTCCTCCGGCGTCCCGGTTAAGGAGGTGTACACCTGCTACGGAGACGAGATCATGCTCCAGTACGACGGAGAGGCGACGGATATCCATTGGAAGGTGACCGATGAGGGCGGTACAGTCCTGGCCGAAGCGGACGGTGCATACCTTGTTTTCCACGGAGACCTGTATCCGGAACTCCCCACAGCCTATGTGACCCAGACCGTAACCACCGATCAGGGGAGTTCCGACGAGATGATTCACCTGAATCTGATGCATCTCAACAGCGGGCAGTTCAAGGTATCATTCTATGATGTGCCAGGAGGCGAACTCCTCGATCAGGATGTGTTCGATTCCAGCCGTGTCTGCAGGGGAGGAGTATACTCGGTATTGCCCGCCACCCCGACCCGTGCGGACCATTCCTTCGACGGCTGGTACACCGACGGCGGGGCGGAATTCTCGGTGGGTACTGTGATCGACAGAGATTACGATGTCTTCGCCAAGTGGAAGGACATCTATTCGGTGATATTCAAATCGGGAAAAGATGTGGTCGAGACGTCGAGGGTCGTCGACGGGAATCCGGTTTCCTTACCTCCTCTGGAGAGCACGCATGAAAAACTGTTTGCCGGATGGTATACTGATGAAGCCTGTCTGCAGGAGTATGATTCCTCAGGTTCCGTCAACGGGAACATGGTCCTATATGCGAAATGGGTGGACGTTCCTTCCGGAGAAGAAACCAAGGATCCGTTCAATTTCGCCCTGCTGATTCCGTTGGTGGTCCTGTGTGCGGTCATGTTCGGATTCCGGTTCCGCCGCGGAAGGATAAGGAAGGGAACCGAACAGCACAGGTACGGTCATCCCAAATAAGTGCATCAAAAATCGCGATTAACGGGCTTCATCAAAGGATTATTATTTATCTGCCGAAGGTTAATATGGTTATCAGACGCTGGTCGCCCTCTTCCAGTGCCGTTAACTGAAAACTAGGTTTACAAGAGGGCACACTTCCGAGTAACCTCGGAAGTGCCTCCCTTCTTGGTTCACTCTTTCATTTCCTCGAGCTGCTTGAGATTCTCGCCCGCTTCCTCGCAGCCGAGTTCCGCTGATTTCTTCCAGAATTCCTTGGCCTTCTCGAGGTCGGGCTCGACTCCCATTCCCTCAGCATACATGATTCCGAGTTCGTTGAGGGAGGGTGCGTGTCCCTGGTCTGCGGCGACGCCGAACCAGTAGACCGCTTCCGTGAAGTCGACCGCGGTACCCTCTCCGAAGACGTACATGGTACCGACGAGGTACTGTGCGACAGGGTCGTCGAGGTAGGCGGCTCCGAGCATCCAGTAGAGTGCCTTCCTCTTGTTGGGCCTCATCTTGTAACCGAAGCAGTACCTGTAACCGAGCTCGTACATCGCATCGGCGTCGAGTTCGTCGTTGGCGATCTTGACGAGTTTCCTTACTTTGAGTCCGCTGTATTCGTGGTAGTCATCCATTGCCATGTGTTCCGAATCTCCTTTTCCGATATTAATGGTAGTCAGGCGTGCCTGATGCCGGTGGCCTGTGCGATCTCCGAATCGATGGTGCACAGATCATCCAGTGACATCTCGTGGATGTCCTTGTGTCCGGTGACACGGCAGAACGATTTCAGTTCCTCCGAGGTAACGTTCAGGTAGTTGGCCACCCTCTGGGAGGCCTTCTTCACATCGAGCCTCTTCTCGAGTTCGGGATCCTGGGTGGCGATTCCGAGCGGGCATTTTCCGCTGTCGCATGCCCTATACCTCTGGCAGCCGAGTGCCATCAGGGGAGCGGATGCGAGAGCGACCGCATCGGCGCCCATGGCTATGGCCTTGACGACATCGCGGCTGGTCCTGAGGCCGCCGGTGATGATGAGCTGCTGTTTCATACCGTGCTCGTCCATGTATCTCCTGGCCCTCGCTAGGGCATAGACGGTCGGTACCGAGGAGGCATCCCTCAGGAACTTGGGAGAGGAACCGGTCGCACCACCTCTGCCGTCGATCGTGATGAAGTCGCATCCCGATTTCGAGATGAATTCCAGGTCGTCCTCTATATGTCCCGCCGCGATCTTCACTCCGATGGGGAGTCCGTGACTCCTCTTCCTCAGCATGTCGACTATTCCCTTCAGGTCCTCGGGGCTGTCGATGCCGGGGAAGCGGGAGGGGCTGTGGATGTCCTGTCCCGCGGGTTTGCCCCTCATCAGCGCGATGATGGGGGTGACCTTCTTTCCGGGGAGGTGTCCGCCCATTCCGGGTTTGGTGCCCTGCCCGATCTTGATCTCGATGGCCGCCGAGTTCTCCAGGACCTCGTCGGTGAAACTGTACTTGTTGGGGACGTACTCGTAGATGTATCTGTAGGCCGCGACCATCTCGTCGTAGAGTGCTCCGCCCTCTCCGCTGCACATGGCGGTCTTGGCCATGGCGCTGCCTTTGGAGAGTGCGATCTTGGCGTTCCCCGACAGTGCTCCGAAGCTCATGTGGGAAACGAAAACGGGGGTCTCGAGGACCATGGGTTTCTCCGCACCCTTGCCGATAACGGTGCGTATGCTTACCTTCGCATCGTCTGCCAGAGGGAAACGTGCCAGCTGCGCCCCCAAGACCAGTATGTCATCGAAGGCGGGAACCTTCATCTGGGTTTCCATGGCGGAACCGATGCTGTGTCCGGTCTCGGAGATGGTACGGATCTCGTCGATGATACCGTTGTCATGCCTGACGAGAGCGGGGTCGACGGCGATGGAGTCCTCCACGGGAGCCGGTTTCTCCTTCTCAGGCTCGGCCGGTGCTTCCGTTTTGGGAGCCTGTTTCTTTTCTCCGCCCATGAGGACGAAGGCGCTCTTGGGGGATCTGCACAGGGGACATACCCAATCATCGGGGAGGTCATCGAATTTCACTTTCTCGATATCCTCGTCGTAAATCTCGCCGCATATCGAGCACTGATATTTTGCCATGTGTCTTGGTACGAGATAGGCCTATAAAATCAGGCGTACACACATGGACAATTTACACCCATTTCTAACCGTCTGTCCATTGCGACTTGCTTAGTGAACATGTGAAATGGATGGATAGTCCTATATACCCTACCCCCCTATACCGGTTAACACGATACGAATGGCGGGCGCATAAACGTCCACCCTCCGCATCAATAGGTGTAGAGATGGACAAAATACTGATGACTCCCCTGCTTCTGTCTCCCGGGAATAGGAAAGTAACCGTGTTCGGGGGCGGAAGAGTCGCGCTTCGCAAATGTCAGCATTTCGAAGGTTTTCATATCAAGGTCGTTGCCGAAGATGTTCTTCCCGAACTTAGGGATCTGGCGGACGATGTGATTCTGGAGAAAGTGGATCCCGAGACTGCCGGCAGGCATATGGACGGAGCGGACATCGTCGTCGCCGCGACATCGGATCATTCTCTCAACGATTCCATCCGCGACATCTCGATGGGCAAGGGCATCATGACAAATTCCGCCCACGGGGGCGGAGACCTCCTCATACCTTCAGTCCTTCACAGGGACGGATATACAGTCACCGTATCCTCCGAGGGACGTGTCCCGGCCTTCCCGCCTTACGTCATCCGTATGATCGACGGATTCCTCGACGAATCCTACGACAGGATGCTGGCACTTCTGATGAGGGTGAGGCCTGTCATCAAAGAACGTATCGCCGAACAGCCTGACCGCGCCCGGTTCCTGGCAGACATCCTCGCCGATGAGGAGATATGGGATCTGCTCCGTTCAGGCAGAGAGGAAGAGGCTTTCGGCATGGCAATGAGCAAAGGTGGTCTGCAGTGATCGTCAGTGTACACGTAACCTATGTATCGGCGGGAGGAACCGCCGGACTCAACAATGTGGTCACCATCCTGGAGAAGAATGTA
>Ga0256405_10004842_pt1 | contig 24409 bp, 25 predicted proteins | sample RumenRJG_02DNA_FD_189096 | JGI IMG/M metagenome (GOLD analysis project Ga0256405, IMG submission 189096) | Bovine rumen microbial communities from Lethbridge, Alberta, Canada - RJG_02 | ecosystem: Host-associated > Mammals > Digestive system > Stomach > Rumen | place: Canada: Alberta... | reverse complement strand
GATCAGATTCTTACAATGGAATCCGCAAAAAAAGCAAATGAGATTTACAGGATCTTCAAGCTGAAAGTTCCGCACATTATCAGTACGGCGTTGTAATTAGAATTTTTTACAGGGAACTATAGATAAAGTGATTGAGAATCGGAAAGGATCATATTTTTCATGAGTGTGAAATACAAAAGAGTTCTGATTAAGATCAGCGGCGAAGCCCTCAGCGGAGGAAAGGGGACCGGCTTTGATTTCGGTTTTGTGACCTCCGTCTGCGAGAGCGTGAAGCTGTCTCTGGCCCGGGGTGCCCAGGTGGGGATCGTGATTGGCGGCGGGAACTTCTGGCGCGGCGTCAAGGACGGCGCCGGCAAGGTCGAGCGCGTCAGTGCCGACCGCATGGGCATGCTGGCCACCGCCATGAACTGCCTCGCTGTCGCCGATGTCTTCCGTCAGTGCGGCGTCGACGCGCGGGTGATGACCGCGGTGGACATCCAGGGCGTCGGGGAACGCCATGATGTGAGAAAGGCCGTTGAGTATCTTGAGAGCGGAAAGGTCGTCCTGTTTGCCTGCGGCACCGGGCATCCCTTCTTCTCCACCGATACGGCCGCGGTGCTGCGTGCGGCCGAGATTGGCGCGGACGCGATTCTGCTGGCCAAGAACATCGACGGCGTCTACAGTGCCGACCCGCGCAAGGACCCTGAGGCCGTGAAGTTTGATGAGATCAGCTACACCGAGGTGCTGAGCCGCCGCCTGCAGGTGATGGACTCCACCGCCACAAGTCTCGCGATGGACAACAACCTGCCGGTGATCGTCTTTGCCCTCGCGGAGCCGGAGAATATCCTGCGCGTTCTCTCCGGGGAGAAGATCGGAACATTCGTCTGCTGAAGAGCGAAGAAAAGAAAGCCAATCAGGTAAAACCGGCCGATCCAGTTTATACATTTCCACTTTAAATCTTTTTCAATCCGCCCCCGGCGGGGAGAAAACACGCAACACTGTTACAAGTTAAAACAAGCCAACACTGTTACAACTTTTTGAGGAGGAATGAACTATGTCTGACTACGCCGAATTCGAAAACAAAATGAAAAAAACCTGCGAGGCGCTCACGGCTCAGCTGGCCACGATTCGGGCCGGGCGGGCCAACGCCTCGGTTCTGGACCAGATCCAGGTGGACTATTACGGTGTCCCGACCCCGATTCAGCAGCTGGCCACCGTGGCGACGCCCGACCCGCGCTCCCTGATGATCCAGCCGTGGGACGCCTCCGTGCTCAAGGGGATCGAGCGCGCGATTCTGGCCTCCGACCTCGGCATCAACCCGCAGAACGACGGCCGGGCGATCCGCCTGGTGTTCCCGCCCCTGACGGAGGAGCGCCGCAAGGAGCTCGCCAGGCAGACCCGCAAGTACGGGGAGGAGAGCAAGGTTGCCATCCGCAACATCCGCCGCGACGCGATTGAGAAGTTCAAGAAGCAGCAGAAGGCCTCCGAGATGACCGAGGACGACTACAAGATCGCCGAGAAGGATATCCAGAAGATGACGGACGACTACATCAAGGAAATCGACAAGATCTCGGAAAAGAAAGAGAAAGAGCTGACGGAAATCTGATGGCGCTCTCACAGGGAAAACAGACGGCGGGGGAAGGCAGAACGGTCCCCCGCCATATTGCGATTATACTGGACGGCAACGGGCGCTGGGCGAAGAAGCGCGGCCTGCCGCGCACCGCGGGGCACGCCGTGGGGGCCGAGACCTTCCGCAAAATCGCGCTCTACTGCCGCGACATCGGCGTGGACTATCTCACGGTGTACGCCTTCTCGACGGAGAACTGGAAGCGGCCCTCCGACGAGGTGAAGACCCTGATGCGCCTGCTGAACAAGTACCTGCACGAGGCCATCGACACGATGGAGCGCGACGGCATGAAGCTGCGCGTCTTCGGCGACGTCGAGGGCCTGAGTCCCGAGCTGCAGGCGCTGGTGAGGAAGGCGGATGAGATCGCCTCGCGCATCGACGGCTTCCAGGCGAACATCTGCCTCAACTACGGCGGCCGTGACGACATCGTGCAGGCCGCCCGGCGCTATGCCCGCGATTACGCGGCGGGGAAGGTGACCGGGGACCTGACGGAAGAAGAATTCTCGGGCTACCTCTATTCCGCCGGGGTGCCGGATCCGGACCTCCTGATCCGCCCGGGCGGGGAGCAGCGCCTTTCGAACTTCCTGCTCTGGCAGTGCGCCTATTCCGAGTTCTATTACACCGACGTCCTGTGGCCGGACTTTTCCCCGGCCGACCTGGACAAAGCCATCGAGGTTTTCCGTTCCCGCGACCGCCGCTACGGCGGGGTAAAGGCCTGAGGCCCCGCGGGAGCACAGCAAAGGAGAGTTCAGAACATTATGGTAAACGCAATATCCATTCTCGGCTGCACCGGTTCCATCGGGCGCCAGACCGCCGCGGTGGCCGAGTACACGGGCATCCGGGTGGCGGCCCTGACGGCGAACCGCCGGATCGACCGCCTGGAGGAGCAGGCGCGGAAGTTCCGCCCCGCCTTCGTGGCGGCCTTCGACGAGGACGCGGCGAAGCAGCTGAAGATTGCCCTCGCGGATACCGACATCCGCGTCGGCAGCGGCATGGAGGGCCTGATCGAGGCCGCGACCCTGCCGGAGACTGACTGTGTCGTGACGGCGGTGTCCGGGGCCGTGGGGCTGAAGCCGACCCTCGCCGCCATTGAGGCACGCAAGCGCATCGCCCTCGCCAACAAGGAGACCCTGGTCTGCGCGGGCGAGCTCGTGATGCGGCGTGCGAAGGAGACCGGGGCGGAGATCGTCCCCGTGGATTCCGAGCATTCGGCGATCTTCCAGTGCCTCATGGGCCGAAAGCCCGGGGAGCTGCACAAAATCCTCCTGACCTGCTCCGGCGGCCCCTTCCGCGGCAGGAAGCGGAGTGAGCTTGAGGCGATCACCCCGGCGGAGGCCGTGAAGCATCCGCGCTGGAACATGGGCGCGAAGATCTCCGTCGACAGCGCCACCCTCATGAACAAGGGCCTGGAGTTTATCGAGGCCATGCGCCTCTTCGGCGTGACGCCCGACGACATCCAGGTTGTGATCCACCCGCAGAGCGTGATCCACTCGATGGTGGAACTCGTGGACGGCACCGTGATCGCCCAGATGGGCGTGCCCGATATGGGCCTTCCGATTCAGCTGGCCCTGACCTGGCCGGAGCGCTGCCCCTCCATGTTCGACCATCTGGACTTCACCACGCTGCAGGCGCTGACCTTTGAGGCCCCGGATCTGGAGAATTTCCCCTGCCTGCGCCTCGCGATGGACTGCGCGCGCAGCGGCGGTACGGCCGGCTGCGTCATGAGCGCGGCAAACGAAGAGGCGGTGCATCTCTTCCTGAAGGAAAAGCTCGGCTTCAACCGCATCTACGATATGGCGGCTGCCGCGGTGGAGAAGCTTGCCGGCGCGGACGCCTCGACCCTGGACGTGATCCTGGACGCCGACGCCGCGGCACGGCGCTTTGTGCATGAAACAGTGGGAGCCTGAGCCGTCATGTCTGCAGCCTATATTCTGTTTGCAATCTTAATCTTCGGCGTCCTGATCGCCATTCACGAGTTCGGCCACTTCTCCGTGGCGAAGCTCTGCGGGGTGAAGGTGAATGAGTTTGCGGTCGGCATGGGCCCGGCCATCTGGAAGAAGCAGAAGGGCGAGACACTCTACGCCCTGCGCGCCATCCCTCTGGGCGGCTACTGCGCTATGGAGGGGGAGGACGGCGACTCGGACGACCCGCGCGCCTTCACGCGCCAGCCCGCCTGGAAGCGGATCCTGATCCTCTGCGCGGGCTCCTTCAACAACTTCCTCCTGGGCCTGATCGTGATCTTCTGCCTGTACCTGGGCGCCACGGCCTTCGTCTCTCCGACGATCGCGAGCTTCGTCCCGGGCTGCCCCTACGAGGGCGCGGACGGGCTGCAGGTGGGGGACCGCTTCGTGAAGATCGACGGCCACCGCGTCTACCAGTACTATGACGTGTCGGACTTCCTCCGCCAGGGCGACGGCGCCTACGATCTCGTCCTGCGCCGTGACGGCCGGACCGTGACCCTCCGTGGTTTCGAGATGACGCCCCGCCTCTACGAGGGTCAGGAGCGCGAGCTCTTCGGCTTCAACTTCGGCTATGAGGAAGCGACGCTCCCCGTGAAGCTCCGCTATAGCTGGGATACGGCCATGGAGTTTGGACGCATGGTCTGGATGGGCCTGGGCCAGCTCGTGCACGGCGAAGTCGGGCTGCGCGACATGTCCGGCCCGGTCGGGATCGTGGACCTGATGGCCGAGACGGGGGAGAGCGCCGAGTCGACCTCCGACGCGGTGTATGACATTCTCTACCTCGGCGCCTTCATCGCGGTGAACCTCGCGATCATGAACATGCTCCCGATTCCCGCCCTGGACGGCGGCCGGGTCTTCCTGCTGCTCATCACCCTCCTGATTGAGGCCGTGACGCGCCGGAAGCTCAACCCGAAGTACGAGGCCTGGATCCACGCCGGCGGCATGGCCCTGCTCCTGACCCTCATGGCCGTCATCATGTTCAACGATATTGTAAAACTCTTCCATTAATTTGTCATTTAACAATTATCATTTATCATTCAACATTTACCATTAAACATTGGAGTGCAAAATGACCAGAACCGAAACCCGCTGCATCCAGGTGGGCTCCGTCGCTGTCGGCGGCGGCGCGCCTGTTTCCGTACAGACCATGTGCAACACCAAAACCCACGACGTGGACGCCACCGTGCGCCAGATCCGCGCCATGCGCGCCGCCGGGGCGGACATCGTGCGCCTCGCGATTCCGGACGAGCGCGCCGCCCTCGCGATCGATAAGATCAAGGAGCAGGTGGACGTGCCCCTCGTGGCCGACATCCACTTCGATTACCGCCTGGCCCTGCTCTGCGCCGAGCGCGGCATCGACAAGATCCGCCTGAACCCCGGCAACATCGGCGGCCCGGAGAACGTGAAGGCCGTGGCGGACGCCTGCCGCGCGCGCCACATCCCGATCCGCATCGGGGTGAACGCCGGCTCCCTGGAGAAGCGCCTGCTCGAGAAGTACGGCCACCCCTGCCCCGAGGCCATGGTGGAGAGCGCACAGAGTCACGTGGACCTGCTCCTGAGGAACAATTTTGAGGACATCTGCCTCTCCCTCAAGTCCTCCACGGTGCCCCTCACCGTCGCGGCCTACCGCCTTGCCGCCGAAACCTTCCCGTTTCCCCTGCACCTTGGTGTGACCGAAACCGGCACGGAGTACAACGGCACGATCCAGTCCGCCGTCGGCATCGGCGCGCTCCTGATGGAGGGCATCGGCAACACCATCCGCGTCTCCCTCACGGCCGACCCCGTGCGCGAGGTTACGGCCGGCATCGCGATCCTGAAGGCGGCCGGCGTGCGCAGCGGCGGCGTGAAGTTCGTCTCCTGCCCGACCTGCGGCCGGACCGAGATCGACCTCATCGGCCTGGCCACTCGGGTGGAAGAGCGCGTCCGCGACCTTCCGCGCGACATCACCGTGGCGGTGATGGGCTGCGTCGTCAACGGCCCGGGCGAAGCCCGCGAGGCCGACTTCGGCATCGCCGGCGGCAAGGACAAGGGCATCCTCTTCCGCAAGGGCGAGGTCCTCGGCACCTACCCCTACGACGAGCTCCTGGACCGCCTGATGGCCCTGATCGAGGAGTCCGATGGCTGACCATACTCCCTTTCTCGTGATTTTCCCGGGCTGCGCGGATCTGGCCTCGTCCTGCGGCGGCCTGGACCGGGCCTACGTGACGGATGTGCAGGTGAACGTCCCGGAGCGCAGCCTCACCGTGAGCGCCCATTTTCCGGCCATGCCCTCGCCCGTGGACCTGAACACGCTGCGCGGGCGCCTGCTGCAGGACTATGCCCTCAGCCGCGTGGACCTGAACCCCGACTATCCGGCCCCGGTGTCCGCGGCCCCGGACGCCCAGACCGCCTCCTCCGCCTCCCACGGCGACGTGCTGATGGGCCGGGCCATTCGCCAGAGCCCCGTGAAGATGGAGACCCTGACCCTCGAATCCGGCCGGGTCACTGTGGAGGGCGATGTCTTTGCCGTCTCCTCGCGCGAGCTGGCCAAACGCGGCGCGGCGATCCTGTCCTTCGACATCACCGACCGTACCAACTCCATCCGGGTCACGCGCTACCTGCGGGCCGAGGATGACCAGTCGATCCTGAGCCGCATCAATGTGGGGGACCACCTCCTGATCCAGGGCGAGGTGAACTACTCCAAGTTCGACGACGACATGGTCCTCGATCCGCGCAACATCATGAAGGCGAAGAAGCACCTCCGCCCGGATAAAGCCGCGCCCGAGGACAAGCGTGTGGAGCTCCACCTGCACACGCGCTTCTCGGCCCTGGATGCCCTGACCGACCCCAAGGCCGTGGTGAAACGCGCGGCCGCCTGGGGCATGCCCGCCATCGCGGTGACGGACCACGGCGTGGCTCAGGCCTTCCCGGACATGTGGAAGGCGGGGAAGGACGCCGGGGTTAAGATCATCTACGGCCTCGAGGCCTACTACTTCAACGACATGGACGGCAACTCCGCCGTCATCGGCAAGTCCGACCTGCCCCTGGACACCGAGTTTGTCGCCTTCGACATCGAGACCACCGGCCTCAATGCCCAGCTGGACCGTATGACCGAGATCGGCGCCGTGATCTTCCGCGGCGGCGAAATTTTGTCGTCCTTCAATACCTTTGTGAACCCCGGCCGGGCCATCCCCGCCGACATCACCGAACTCACGGGCATCCGCGACGAGGACGTATCCGACGCCCCTGGCGAGAAGGATGCGCTGCAGGCCTTCCTGGACTATGCCGGCTCCCGCCCCCTGATCGCCCACAACGCCCACTTCGACACCGGCTTCATGCGCGCCGCGGCCGGGCGCTGCGGTTTGCACTTTGACCCCGTCTTCCTGGACACCCTGGCCCTGAGCCAGTCGCTCCTCCCGGACCTGAAGCGCTTCAAGCTGGACATCGTCTCCAACCGCCTGAACCTCCCCAAGTTCAACCACCACCGCGCCTCGGACGACGCCATGGTCGTCGCGCGCATCATGGACAAGTTCCTGCCGGAGCTGAAGGCGAAGGGCGCGAAAACCCTCGACGACATCGAGGCCATCCACCACAGCTTAAAGCGCACCGACGTGGAGAAGACGTATCATATGATCCTCCTCGTCCTCAACCGCAAAGGGCTGAAGAACCTCTACGAGATGATCTCCCAGTCGTATCTGAAGTATTTCCATAAGACCCCGCGCATCCCAAAGAGCCTCCTGCTGCAGCACCGCGAGGGGCTCCTTGTGGGTTCTGCCTGCGGCATGGGCGAGCTCTACGGCGCGGTGATGCGCGGCGAGAGCGACGCCGAGCTTCGCAAAGTTGCCTCCCTCTACGACTATCTCGAGATCCAGCCCCTTGCCAACAACGGCTTCCTCGTGGACGAGGGCCGCGTCAGCTCCGTGGAGGTCCTCAAGGACTTCAACCGCCGCATCCTGGACCTGGGCCGCGCCATGGGCAAACCCGTGGTCGCCGCCTCCGACGTCCACTTCCTCGACCCCGAGGATGAGCAGTACCGCCGCATCCTGCAGGCGGCGAAGAAGTTCTCCGACCCGGACCGCCCCTGCCCGATCTACTTCCGCACCACCGACGAGATGCTCCGCGAGTTCGAGTACCTCGGCAAGGAGATCGCCTACGAGGTGGTGGTAAAGAACACCCGCGCCATCGCCGACCAGGTGGAGGAGATCGAGCTCCTGCCCAAGGACCTCTTCCCGCCGAAGATCGAGAACTCCGCCCAGCAGCTCAAGGACCTGGTCTACTCCAAGATGCACCGCATCTACGGCGAGACCCCGCCGCCCCTGGTGCAGGAGCGTGTCGACGTCGAGCTCAACACCATCCTCGACCACAACTACGACGTGATCTACATGTCCGCCCAGAAGCTGGTCCAGAACTCTCTGGAGCACGGCTACCTGGTGGGCAGCCGTGGTAGCGTCGGCAGCTCCATGGTGGCCTTCATGTCCGGCATCACGGAAGTGAACTCTCTCCCGGCCCATTATGTCTGCCCCCAGTGCCGCTATTCCGAGTTCCCGGGCCTGAAGCTCCGCTGGAAGGGCGATACCGGCGAGCAGCTCGAATGGGACGAAAAACTGCCATCCGACGAGGAGCCCGCCCACACGTACGGCTGCGGCGCCGACATGCCCGAGAAGCGCTGCCCCCTCTGCGGCACTCTGATGCGCCGCGACGGCTTCGACATTCCCTTTGAGACCTTCCTGGGCTTCCCCGGCAACGAGAAGACCCCGGATATCGACCTGAACTTCTCCGGCGAGTACCAGGCCCGCGCCCACAAGTACACCGAGGTGCTCTTCGGCTCGGACCACGTCTTCCGCGCCGGAACGATCGGAACTCTTGCCGAGAAGACGGCCTACGGCTACGTCAAGAAGTACCTCGAGGAGCGCGGCATCACCGCCACCAAGGCGGAGGAGAACCGTCTGGCCCTGGGCCTCGTGGGCATCAAGCGCACCACCGGCCAGCACCCGGGCGGCCTCGTGGTCATCCCCCAGGACATGGACGTGACGGACTTCTGCCCGGTCCAGCACCCCGCGGACGACCCGACCTCGGACATCATCACCACCCACTTCGAGTACCACTGCATGGAGGCCAACCTCCTGAAGCTGGACGAGCTGGGTCACGATGACCCGACGATGATCCGCATGATGGAGGACATGACGGGCGTGGACGCCAAGGAGATCCCGCTCTCCGACCCCGAGACCATGAGCATTTTCACGTCTCCCGAGGCCCTGGGCCTCCCGGACGAGGACCCCATCATCGGCAAGACCGGTACCATCGGGGTCCCGGAGTTCGGCACCGGCTTCACCCGCCAGATGCTCGTGGATACCCAGCCCCGGAACTTCGACACCCTGGTCCGCCTCTCGGGCTTCTCCCACGGCACGGACGTCTGGGCCGGCAATATTCATGATCTTATCGTCAGCGGCACGGCCACGGTCGACGAGACCATCGGCTGCCGCGACGACATCATGATCTACCTGATCTCCAAAGGCATGCAGCCCGCCCTGGCCTTCAAGACCATGGAGGCGGTCCGGAAGGGGAAGGTGAAGAAGTCCGGCAGCTTCCCCGGCGACGCCGAGCAGCAGATGAAGGACATGGGCGTTCCGGACTGGTGGATCGAGTCCGCCCGAAAGATCGCCTATCTCTTCCCGAAGGCCCACGCGGTGGCCTACGTCATGATGGCGTTTCGCATCGCCTGGTTCAAGGTGCACAAGCCCCTGGCCTTTTACTCGGCCTATTTCTACCGCCGGAGCCAGAAAGGCGGCTTTGACGCGGCCCTGATGACCGGCGGCACCGAGCAGACCCGGCGAAAGATCAACGAAATGCGCCGTGCCTCGAACCTGACCGCCAACGAAGAGGATCTTCTGGTCACCCTGGAAGCGGTGTACGAGTTCAACATGCGCGGCTTCCGCTTCGCCCCGATTGATATCTTCCAGAGTGACGCCACGAAGTTCCTCCTGACGGAAGACGGCCGCATCCGTCCGCCCTTTGTCTCGATTGGAGGCCTGGGGGAGAGCGCGGCCCAGGATCTGGCAAGGGTCATGCACGAGGGGCATCATTTCATTTCGATCGACCAGATCGCCAACGCCTGCCCCAAAGTCTCCACGGCGCATATTGAGTCGCTGAAAGCCCTCGGCGCCTTCGGCGACCTCCCGGACAGTTCCCAGGTAAGCTTTTTCGACTGAAAGGAGACCATCATGGACGAAAGAAAACTGACCGAAGACCAGCTGGAAGAGACCAGCGGCGGCGGCCTGAGCGAGACGCTGAACTACGCCCTGGAGCAGGGAAAAAAGGTGGCCGCCGTCTTGTCTGACACCCTTGATCTGTCTTTGCCTCGCGGACACGTGACCGCGTCTTCAATAGCCGAACAGACCCGTCCCAGGTGATACCGGACCTCCTGGTTGCGAAAGCGCAGTACCCGAAGTCCTTCCGCCTCGAGCTTCCGGTCCCGCACCTGATCCGCATAATGCTGGTCGAGCTCTTCGTGCTGCTGCCCGTCCAGTTCGACCACCAGCGCTGCCGCCCGGCAGTAAAAGTCTACAATGTATTCTCCGATCACCCTCTGCCGGTACCAGTGCAGAGGGTGTTTTCGTAAATACCGGTACCACAGGGCCTGCTCTTCAACCGTCATGGCCCGCCGCAGCTCCCGCGCCCGTCTGCCGGTTCTGCCTCCCGCGCCCGCCTGATGCGGTCCGCCGGTCAGGCTTCTTTTTTTATCCCCAAAATATGGCATTGGAATTTGAGTGGAAAATCATTGGAAAAAGATCGGACGATTTTTCCGGCCCGAACTGCTAAACTATACCCAAGATCAACAGAGGAAGGACCGGTCAAACTGTGAAAAACTCTCAGGCACAACTCCAGCTATTCCGGCTGGTCCCTGACGATCCCGAAGGCTGAAACCCGAACCGATATCCTCGGAAACCGCCGCGAAATCTGGCAGCTGAAGATTATCCGGCGCCATACCATCCAGTCCAACGCGGACCGCCTCGCCGTCGTCGAAGCGCTGGAAGATCTGGCCGCCTGGGCAAAGGCCCACCCGCCGGAACACTCCCGCCTCCGCATTTCCGGCCTCCCCGAGTTCACATCCCGCAACAACTCCGGCATCGAAGATATATCCATTACGATCCAATTGGAGGAATCCTAAATGGCCGAACTGACTTTCAATACTCCCTCGGGCCAGACCATCGCCCGAGAACTATTGATTGCCTACCTCAACACCGGCACCATCGCCGCCCCGGTCTGGAGCCCGCTCGGCAAGCGTGTGGAGGACAGCTCCACCGAACTGGACTGGGAGAGCGAAATCACCCGTGACATCCTCGGCTCCACCTATGGCACCCTGAAGAAGCCGAAGATCACCCAGACCTTCGACCCCTGCGACCTGGACGGCGCGGACGAGGCACAGCTGAAGATCTGGAACCTGGCCGTGAAGGACCAGGACGCCCAGACTCTGGCGGCCCAGGACATGCTGATCGTCCACTTCTACGCCGGCGAGAGCACCACGCCCTTTGCCGAGCGCTACGCCTCCTGCATGATCGAGGTCACCGGCCTCGGCGGCGAAGGCGGCGGAAACGTGGGCATGCCCATCTCCATCACCTACGGCGGCACCCGCACCACCGGCACTGCGAGCCGCAACGCCGAAACCGGCGCCGTCACCTTCACCGCGTCGTGACGTCGTAACAAGCTGCGCATCCATTCGCTTCCCCGAAGCGTCGGGAAAGCAAGCTTGGATCGTCACGCGTTGCTCGCGCGTCGCTATGCTCAGTCGCTCCGCTGTTACTCCTTTTTCACGTCAAACCCGCTGGCAAAGCCTGGAACGTCGCACGCTTCCCGCGCGTCGCCATGCTGGGCTTTGCCGTGAGAATAAGAAAGGAACATTCCTTTGAAATCTATCAACCTCAATCTCGGCGTGGAGGAATACCTCCTCGCCGGGAAGGTGGCGGTTGCGTTTAACCCCACCGACATGACCTTTCTCGAACGCCTCTCCCGCGCCTTCTCCGAGCTGGATGCCCTCCAGGAAGAAGTCCGCCAAAGCCGAGAAACAATCACGGACGACAGGGAAGTGTTCCCCATCGCCCGTGAGCTGGACGGCAAGATGCGCGGGATCCTGAATGACCTCTTCGGCAAGGAAATCTGCGAACCACTCTTCGGCTCCATGAACCTCTTCGCCTCCTCCGGCGGCCTGCCCGTTTGAGCCAACCTGATGCTTGCTGCCACGGATGAAGTGCAGAGCGCCCTGCAGGGCGAGCTCGCCGCCCGTGAGCAACGGATCGCCAAATATGTGGAGAAGTATAAGAAGTGAATGATCACTGAAGATCAGATTCTCAGATGCCCTTTAAGCCGGTCCCGGCTTTCATCGAAACCGGCATGCCGGGTGGAGCTGGCTCTCTGCCTTGTGTTTCAGAATCCCTGGTAAACGGAGCAGATATCAACCTTGATGCCTTCATCCGTGTCGACAAAGTGCATGAATGTCATGGTGTCCATCGGTGTTCTGACACCGTCTTCATCAGAGATCACATTCCAGTAATGAATGCCGGCCCAATCTTCGCTGACGATGAGGTTGTCAAGTCTGACCCGCTGCACATTCAGATCGGAGATCATTCTGGATACCGCTGTCTTGGCTTCTTCCACCGTCATCTCTGTATTTCCCAGACTGTATTCGATGTCAGCTGTGCAATACTGGTCTGCCCAGTCGCTCCACGTGCCGTTGTTCCACGCCTCGAATTCCTGAAGGACCGCGGACTTGATCTCCTTAGCCATATCGGTTGAGATTTCCGTCGGGTAAGTGACAGGATACTTTACTTCCAGGTCATCCGTTTCAGGCAGAACGATGTTCAGAATGGCGTCATCCAGCTGCTTCTGATAGGCCTGCTCCTCTTCGGTCATAAAGTACATCATGCCCTGCAGATTGAAGTCTCTGACGCCGCCCCAGCCCTCATCAACTTTGGCGCCTCTTTCACCGAAGTCTTTGAAGCGGACAAACTCTGTCACAGGGCTGTAGCTTGTCTCACCAGTCTGGCGGTTGGTCATGGACGTATCGTATCGAATTGCGGCCCAGTCATCGCTCAGAATCATGTTGCGAAACTGACCCATCTGGATATCCGTTGCCTGAAGGGACATGTTCATTGCGTCCTGGTATTCTTTCAGAGTCAGGTGCGCACCATGCACGTTGTAGATGGAATCCTCAGAGTAAAGTACTTCACCCCAGTGTTCCCATGCATCATAGCCGAGGTTCCAGGTGTTGAAACCGTTGAGCATACGGTTCTGAATCTTCTTTGCCATCTCGGTCTCTGCCGGTGTTTCATATTCAATCGGAAAGCGTTCAAGGAGTTCTTCGGTAGGTACATTATACATGGGATCCAGTTCAATGATGTTCTCTTCAGCATGTGCAAATACGCTGAGCGATGAGAGCAGCAAGACAGAAGCCAGAATTGCGGTAAGTTTTTTCATTTTCAGTTCCTCCGGTTCTTTTTTCAAGTGTCCCTTCACTTGATGGCTGAAGTATAGAACGGACATGTTGGAGAAACATTTATGTATTGTTTGAGTTTTGTTAAAATCCCGGAATTCTGGAAGCTGTTCGATGAAAAGCGCTGATTTATTATGATCTTTTCACTACCCACAGCCGTCATCGTCTCCGGCAAAGAATACCCTGTTCGCACCGACTTCCGCACGATCCTCGAGATCTTCGTGATGCTCGACGACCCGGATCTCACCGACGCGGATAAGACCGAAGCCCTGCTCCGGATGTTCCACATCGAACGCCCACCTGATGCCGAAGCCGCGCTCCAGGCCTTCATCGATTTTGTGGACCCGCGCAGCAGCCAGAAGAAGGAGCGGAAAAAACAGTCGCCTCTCATCGACTGGCAGCAAGACTTCGATCTCATGGTCGCCCCCATTAATCACATTCTCGGCTTCGAGTGCCGATCTGCGGACTATCTCCACTGGCATACCTTCCTGGCTGCCTATCTGGAAATCCCTCCGGAGAGCGTCTTCGCCCGTGTGCTCCGCGTCCGGGAAAAGCTCCGCACCGGCAAAAAGCTGGAGAAGTATGAGCGCAGCTGGTACAGCAAAAACCGGGACCTGGTGCATCTAAAGCCGAAGTTCTCCAAAGCGGAGGAAGAGCTGATCGAAGCTTGGACATAAAAAATCCCCGGCGATTTCTCGCCAGGGCTATTGCTCAACAAACTGGAATTGTTAATCAAAAACTTCCTTTATCGAATCATCATAGTTTTCTGTGATCAGGGTAATCTGTTCTCCATTAGATCTGTAACCATCTATGACCTGATGATTATCTTGTTTCAGTTGTTCAGCTGTACAATAAGAATCATCAAGCCTTGTTTCGATATCAGAGGCATGTGATTTTATTTCTTCAAAATGCGAATCTATATATTCATCTGACATAGCAATACAAATGAATCTTATCCACCGAAGATACTGTTCTTCAAAATTATTTCTCCAATCAAAAGGTATATAACTGCCCTCAACAATAAGGTTCTGCTCATTCTCAATAGCAGTCTTTATTATCTCACGAACGATTGGCCAAAGATAGTCTGTAAGTTCATCATCGTCTTCTGGGGTGAGATCAGTAATGCCGCTGCGAATAAGTCCCATTTTCAAATGGTCAATTGAAAAATAAGGGTATTTGTATTTCTCAAGCATCCGTTGTGCCAGAATCGTTTTCCCGACATGGGATGCTCCCGTTATAATTATTACCATCTTTACCTCCGCAAATGCCGATTTGTCGAGATCATCTTACCATAAGCTTTTCCCCTGTGCAATTGATTCCTTGGGAGGCCCGCCATGTCTACACTGAAATCCATCATCTTTGAAACCCTCCCGGATCCGGACGAATACTACGAAACTGCCGAAGCGCTGCGTGATCTGGACCGCCAGTATCAGCACTTTACCCGCACGGTCTGGAAGAGCTCTTGTTGCAATAACAATTCCAGAATTTCAGAAAAGGACTTGAGAAAGCTGGTCCGTCTTGCAGAAGCTAATGCGGAGCTTATTAAAGAAGCTTGGGTTAAATACTTTGATGAAATCTATTATTTTTGCTAATTGAGTGTGCCAGGGGACTGTTCTCCTGACACATCTCCCACCGCATCCCCGCACCTCCCAATTTCTCATTTAACATTTTCCATTGAATTCGGCCCGAACAGCCTCACCCGCTGCCCGGGCCGCCTTTTTTCTTGCGCCCGCTCCCAATTCATGTTACAATTCCAGATAACAAAACCATCGGAGGCCACCATATTGGAACAACAGATCCTCGACGCCCTGAACCAGTACATCTCCCAGAACCCTGGTTATCAGCTCAACAAAAAAGCCCAGGAGCAGATCCACGCCAGCGCAAAGTCTTACGATCGCCTCGTGAACGATCAGCATTATCTGATGAGAACCGAGATCACAACGGAAAATGTCTGCGTGGTCCAGTTCACGACGGAGCAGGGAAGACTGATCTCCACCTATACCTTCTTCAACGCGGTCATCTTCGAAGCACCAAAAAAGTAAGTCTCCCTTATTTCACTTTTCACTTTCCATATGAATATTTCTAAAACCAAATCGGGCTGAATCGCTTTTCCGGTGATCCAGCCTGATTTTTCTTATGTGCCGCATGCAAATAGATCATCTGCCAGCTCCAAGACGTTTTTACTGATTTGCCGCTTGAAGACATTTTAATAGTTGAAAAGCAAGATACGCTCGGCTATAATAGTAAGTGTAAGCTAATAGCTCCGAACATCATACAGACCTTTTCTTCGACCTCTATATGGATGTCTTTTTTTTGTGAACGATAGTTAGAAGAAGCTAACAGACGGAGAATATAAGAGTTGACTGTAAAGAGAATCTCCCACTTTCCAGCTTCAAGAGAAGTGATATTTCAAAGCTCTTTTGGGGATCGGTTTATGTACCGGCACTCGGTAAAAGCGCCTGATGAGATGCGTCAGCTGCACGAGAAGTTTTACCTGTGGCTCGGAAAAACTATTGCAGGAGGAAGCAACACATGTTAAAGACATACAGCTCAGAAGATATCCGATTCTTCGGCACATCTTCCGGAGGCGGCCAGGCAATGTCGCTTTGCGTATATATCAGGCAGAAGCATCCGGATGTTTCACTCCCTGGGAAGCTGGTCCTTCAGTCTCCAGGCCTTCAAGTTCCGCCAAGTGAGAAACAGAAAGCAGAAATGGAGAAACTGAAGAAGGATGATGTTATGATCCCGCCACGATTCTTTGACAACATCGCTCCGGTACTGGCGTCTGAATCTGAAGAGGATCTTCTCAGCCCGATTCTCAATGATCTGACAGGGTTTCCACCGATAGACATCTTCTATGGGACGAAAGAAGTAATGATAGCTTACCTGCCGGATATGGAAGAAGCCTGTGCGAAATATTCTGTCCCACTGTATGAGCATATAGGAGAAGGCATGATGCATTGCTGGGGAGCAATGGAATTTGTTCCCGAGGCAAAAGCAGTGAGACAGGAATACTTCAAAGCTTTGAGATAAAGCGGAAGCTTTATTAACAGTTCAAAATTGGAGGTGCGCTAAGGATGAAAGATATGACCTCACGGCAGAAGATTCTGCTCGGCTGCTTTTCGATGATCCTTGCGATGATCGGGGATTATCTGCTGGGTTTCGGCACATTTAGCACCACTTCAGACCCAAGTGTGTATATGGGCATCACAGCTAATGTTGTTCCTGACTGGCGATATGCCGTATCATCTTTTCTGGGATTTCTCTGTGTGCCTTTCTTTGCTGTGGCAGTCCTGGAACTGCTAAAAGTAATGGAGAAAAAATACAGCCTGCAAGATGAGAAATTATACCGTCTCTTCAAGATTGCCAACTGGAGCGGCATCCTGTATTTCGCCTTTATCCATATTGGAATCTGTATGCTGCCGGTCATATTCAATGCTGGAATGGATGCAACGGGAGATGCGAATCTATCCATTGACATGGTAATCCGCGTCCTAAAGAGTATCCTGGTTCCAATGGGGATTAGTTTCATTGTATGCGACGTCTTCGTAGCAGTTGCATGGATGGGAATGGTTTTGAAGAGAATGGTTCCGGTGAACAGACTCACGATAATCTGCAACCCTGTTATTATTGCTCTACTAGGCCAGCTGATGAATATGATCCGCGAGGGAATGGACTCCGGTTTTGAATCTCTTGGATGGCTGCTCATGTATCTGGTCTGCGCCTTACAGCTGGTTGAGAAAGATGAAGTTGTAAGATGAAAGGGGAGCTTTAGATGATAATAAATACATATGGGGACAGATCAGATCCTGTTGTTATTATACTTCACCCAATGGGATTCAGCGGATCACAGTTTTACGAACAATTGGGGCCGCATTTCCGGGGTAAGTATTTCTTTGTTGCGCCTGACATGGGAAATCACGGAAAAGAGCTCAGAGAGTTTCATTCCATTGAAGCTGAGATGAGCCAGCTTTATATCTGGCTGGTAAAAAATGATCTCAGAGATATCACATTACTCTACGGCGCCTCCATGGGGGCGGCAGGAGCACTGCATCTGTTTCAGCATCAGGATCTGCAGTTTCAGAGAGTTTATCTGGACGGGGCGCCTGTTGCCAGATTAGGCCTTTTGATGCGTTCAATCTTCGGGCCGGTACTGATTTGGACGCGTAATTCCATGAGAAAAAACATGGAGAACGCAAATGCAGAATACATGGAACGCTATGGCGAAAAAATGGGCAGGGAAATGGGAGAAAGCATCCTGAAGTTCAGTGATGCGAGCATACAGCATATTGCTCAGGCCTGCGTCAACGGAAATGCTTATCCTATCTCTGAAGAAAACCAGGCAAGTATTACTTTTGATTGGGGTTCAAAAGAACTATATACGAAAACAAGCATGCCCCTTGTTAAAAAGCTGTATCCAAAGGCCCGCGTGATTATCCGGGAAGGATACCAGCATTGCGAATATCTCGCAAAACATCCTGAAGATTATGTCACAGGGATAGAAGGTTTACTGTTGTGAGAAATAATCAGAAATTTTACCTGATTTGTGGAATGCTGGGCAGCATGTGCTGTCATGCGGACATCATCAATTAGGGATCATTGCCATATACAGGTTTTATACGAACTGAGACGCTATGCCAGGGCGGAAACGTATGCAATTTCCGATTCATCCGACGCGAAACTGATGCCGGGGACGGATGGGAGCGCAGCAATAGTATTTAAGACAGTGGAGGCACGGGCAGCGTAGCTGACAAAAAGGAAAATTGCATAGGACGGTTATTACAAGGTGGATATCTGAGGTGAAAGATGATTATCATACAGCTGATTTTGTACTGCGTCCTCTTCACGCTGATGGTGAAAATCGGGGTAGGAAACAACGCACTCAACGGATTGTACTTCTACCCGAAGCCAGTTCAGGAGAAAGTCTTTGAGCTTGGCCTTATAGATCCGGAAACAGTTGCAAAGAAGAGAAATAGATTTATGATTTCCTTTTTTGCTGTCATGGCAGTAGCTCTGATCCTGGTCATCCGTGTCTGGAACGGAGTACATAACTTCTGGCCAGCGTATCTGCAGGCACTACTCTTCCTCGAAGTGATGAATTGGTATGATGGAATCGTGATAGACCGCCTCTGGGTAGGTCATAGTGATTTCTGGGTGATCCCCGGCACAGAGGAGATCCCGTTTGTGCAGTCCTGGAGGCAAGTCTTAAAAAAGCGGTGCATATTGACTGTTATTTGGATTGCAGGTGCAGCTGTTATTGCCGGAATCGTATTGATCTTCTAACAGTTAAATATATGCTGCCATGTTGACATTATCAATTACGGGTCACTACCATATACAAATAATAAACGGACAGAGCGCTATGCCATGGGGGACACGATGTGACTTCAGCTGTGTACGCCATGGTTCAGACGCAGGAGATGGGTGGGAGAGAATTGAAAGCATATGTCAGATCAGAGGGGTTATCATTTCCACTGAATGATGATAAGCCCGTAAAGCAGAGAATTCTTCAACAAGGACAGATACGACAGCTCATTTGTTCTCCGTGGGCAGGAATCATGCTTTGGATGAATGATGTAGAGACATATTTCCTATCGACAGATAATTCAGACTATTAATATTTCAAAACCAACTCAGGCTGAATCGCCTTTATCGGTGATCCAGCCTGAGCTTTTATGATGTTCTGATTGGAAAAGCTGTCTTCATGATCAAGGGCAGCTCCCGCGTGACTGCAATCGCTGTCAGGCGTTGAGATACTCGATCATGCAGTCCGCCGCGACGATGCCGCTGGTGTATGCAATGCCGAGAGAAGCGCCTTCATTTTCATAATACGGGCTGCAGTAAAGGCTGCCATTGTCGACACCGGCAACGTACAGACCGGGGATCACGCTCTGATCCTTGGTAAGGGCACGGCAGTAATCGTCGGTCTTCACACCGCCGAACGTGGACCAGATGGAGGGCTCATATTCAAAGACATAGAAGGTGTCGCCGCTGAGCTTGTGCAGCAGATAGGGGGCCTTGTAGAACTGGGTATCTTCACCGGCTTCGCAGAGCGCGTTATACTCCTCAACGGTCTTCTCAAGATTGGCCATGCCGAAGACCTTAGCGCACTCGGCAAGAGTGCCCTTCGCGGCCCAGCCCTGCTCGACTGCCGCATCAACAGACTCGGGCAGGTCGGCACGGACAACATTCTCTCCGTTCTTATAAAAAACACTGCCGTGGCAGCCGACATACCAGTCTTCGGGATCGCCGTAGTAGCCGCGGATACCTACCGTACTGACGGCATCCATCATCTCCTGGTCGAGGACCGCATAGTACAGACCTTCGCGCAGGGCCATTTCACCGCCGAGGGCAAGGGGACGGTCACTGAGATACTGCTCGTTCATGAAACGGTCGCCGTTCCTGTTGACGATCAGGCCGCCGTAGAGCGCGGGCTCCAGAGCCGGGCTTGCGCTGCGCATCGCACCGCCGTTGATACCGGGGATCTTGTGGTTCGCGCCGCCGAACTCGTTGCAGCAAAGTGCCCAGTTGCGGTCGGCAATACCGCCGGCCTCGAGAACCATATCAAAGCCTTGACCGGTGGAAAGCGTGTTGCAGAGAGGCCAGACACTGAGGTCGCCGAAAATCTGGCGCAGGCGCTCATCGTTGCCGGCATAGCCGCCGGTCGCAATCAGAACCGCCTTGCAGTTATACTGGATGATGCTCTTGTCCTCACCGTTTCTGACAAGAACACCCGTGACGGCATCGCCGTCCTTGACGAGCTGGACCGCTTCTCTCAGGCATTCGAGCACGCCGCCGTCTGCCTCAAACTTCTCGACCAGGGGACCGAAGCGGTCGAGGCCTCTGAGCTGTGTGCCTTCGAGATTGGCAAAGTTGTGGCGGGCACGGAAGCCCATGCCATAGGAATCAATACGCAGGCCCATGTTGACGCCGTTGTCCATGAAGTTGCTGACGACGCGTTCACCGGCGTTGGTGCACTTGCGCAGGAGAGAGCCGTTGACGGTGCCGCGGCTGAATCCGTATTCGCACTCATAGAGGGTCTCGGCACTGACGGTGGCGTTCTCAGCAGCCTGAACACGGGTTTCGGCCAGAGCGGGACCGCCGGCCTGGGAACCGTTGGAGACAGCAACCGTAATGCCCTTCTCGAGCAGATAGGTCTTTTTCCCGGCGGCAGCCAGCTCCATTGCCGCCATCAGCCCGGCGGCACCGGCACCGACGACGACGGCGTCGCAGTCAATCGTGGTGGAAGGGACAAGAGTTTCCTTTTCTTCGGGCTTTGCTTCCTCTGCAAAGGCGGGGGCGATTCCGGTCAGACCCAGTGCGGCAGCTGCGGCAACAGAGCCTTTCAGAAAATCTCTGCGGGATAGTTCTTTCATATGGCATTGATCCTTTCAGTTCATTTTTGGGTTATTTCCCGCCCATATAATATCATAGAACAGAAGTGCCGCGCAATCATTTTTGTTAATCTTCTCAAATTTTCCGGTCGTCGCATGGCTGACGCTCGGCGGCATCAAGACGGATGGAAATCTCGCTGCCCAGACCGCGGATGGAAAGAGCATTCCGAACCTCTATGTCGCGGGGGCGGATGCTGATCTGTGGAGCGTCCCTTATTATCAGGGCGGCAGCGCCCTCGGCTTCTGCTATGCTTCCGGCCTGCTTGCAGGTGAGTCAGCCGCAGAGAATGCCATGAAATAAAAGGCTTAACGAAAACTTCAAATAGAATCGATCAGACCGTTTCTCTTGCTTGGAGCAGGGAAACGGCCTGAGCTTTTACGGGGAAGCCCTGTTCAAGTTCTGATAAAAATGACCCCGCCTTTCAGCGGAGCCATTGTGAAGTGTTGGAATTAGTCCTTCTTGCTTTTGCCGGCAAAGCGCATCAGCAGGTCCAGGATCTTCAGATAGACCCAGATGACCGTGAAGACCAGACCGAAGGCCGCGGACCATTCATACTCCTTGGGATAGCCTTCCTCGACGCAGGTCTGGATCAGAGAGAAATCACTGATCAGAAACAGGGACGCAATCACCAGCCCGATCACATCCAGCGTGACGGAGAGCGCGGCGTTCTGAATCAGGGCCATCGCATAGGGACGGGTGACAGGAATCAGAAAACCGACTGCGGTGAAGAGCCCGACTGCAAGGGAACCAAGGAACAGGGACAGCATCACCATGCGGTACTTCTTTCCGTCTCTGATACGACCGGAGGTGTAGAGGCGGCTCATGACCGCGATGACTGCGATCGTGAGCAGAAGGGCTTCCAGCCCCAGATACTCATATCCGGCCAGAACGTCAAAAACGAGGAAGGAAATCACAAAGCCCTGGCTGACGGCGTACAAAGAACCGGTAACGGGGATCGTTTTACGCACAAAGATGCCAAGAAGCTCCGCAACAAAGCCGATTACCATGACGGCGGTCAGGATGACGGCCTCGGTCTTCGTGAGGGTAATGGCAAACTTACCGTAGACTGTTAGCGTCTGCCATACGGCATCCCCGGCGAAGACGGCCTGGGAAATAAGCTGAAGTACAATACCCACAAGCGTCATCAGCAGGAAAAAACCTGTCTTGGATGCAATCCCGGAATAGGTGGCGGCTTCACTGATCTCCGCGCGTTCGGTCACTCTGCTGAGTCGGCGCAATACCGGATTGGAATGAAACAGGGTAGGGGAGGTTCTGGTTTCCATGGCAAGAGTATTCATTGTTTGCTGCTCCTTTCGTAAGCTGTCCTATATCATGTTGAAAAGCGTGATCTCGTGATTACGGGCATACTATATCACAGCATTAATCACAGAAAAGTCACACAAAATACCAGTCTTAATCACCGGAGATCAGTTTCATCCTTTCCCTCATGGAATGACCCGGACAGAGCGCTGAGCCTGCGATGCCTGCCATCCTATGAGAGTTTCTGACCGTCGTTATAGACCGTGAGCCAGCGGGTCTTGTCGACGGTAATCTTCTTGTGCTTTGTGATGTAGTCCATGATCAGTTCCACCACCTCGACCGGTGTGTCGTTCACAACCTCGCACCCGGTATAGAATTCGTAGCCGCCGGAGCCTGCCGCGCGGTAGTTGTTGAGACAGAGGGTGAGGCTTACGTCGGAGGGGAGTTCTTTCCCGTTTCGGCGGATGGAGAGAACGCGCTGGCCCCGAGGGCGGGAGATATCAATATCAACCTGAACCCCGGAGATGTAGTCAAAGTTGTAGTGCTCCTCCTTGGGATGAAGAAAGCTGTCCGAAACACGGAGATTTCCCTTTTCGTCGAGGTCAAAATACTCTGCGGAGCGCTCCAGCGCCTGACGCAGGATCTCGCGGTTGACGCGGATGGTTGCGAGCGTATTGGGATAGATATAGGTTGCGACGATGTCGCGGATGCTGACGGAACGGTCAAATCCGCGGACCTCATTGCCGAGACAGGTAGCGGAGAGGTCTGCTCCGGAGGCGTCCAGCTGTACCTGGTTGAAGAAATTCGCGATCAGGGAACCGTGCACCGCCATATCGAGATGATCAGCCGGCATCAGGGCAGTGTCCAGACTACCGACCGGCAGGTCGAGCCAGCGGGAAACCTCGTCATGCATTTCCCCGAGGTAAGCGGCCATGCCGGGGTCCGTCCGATCCCCGGCGGGGAGCAGCGCGCTCTCGGCGCTGACGCGTCTGTTATCCTGTACCGTCACTTTCATACGGATGTAGCTGCGTGCCTTATCCGGCGGCTGGCAGGTCCAGGTCTTCCGGATGTGAGCGGCCGGAAGCGCCATATGCTGGTGACCGGTGAGGAGCACGTCGAAATCCAGCTCCTGGCACATCCGCCAGGCCTGATTCTCCGCTGTATCGGAAAGAGGGAGCCCGGTGGAAATGTCATTCTCAAACCCGCCGTGATAGATACAGACGGTGACCTCAGCTCCGGCGGCCCGGAGTTCTTCGAGCGCGCCGCGGGCGGCCTCCACGGCGTCGGTGACCTGGATCCCCGTGAGATGCTCAGGCTTCTCCCATACGGGGATGAAAGAGGTCGTGACGCCGGTGAGGCCGACCCGCAGGCCGTTTTCCAGTGTGACGACGGCGGTGCGCTCCACCTGCGGCAGGCCGTGAATGTTGGCGCAGAGGCAGCGGGCGTCGAGACCGTCGAGATAGCGTTCCAGGATTTCACGGCCGTAGTTGAAGTCATGGTTCCCCAGGGTGACAAACTGATAACCTGCGAGATTCATGAGTTTTGCCGGTACAAATGACCCGCTTTCTGAAGCGCGCTGCTGCAGCCAGTAGGTGAAGGGGCTGCCCTGCAGGACATCGCCGCCGTCAATGATGAGGCTGTTCCCGTCCCGTGCGAAGTTTGCCGCGCAGTTGGCGAGGCCTGTCGGGGCCGGGGCTGACGCGGCATAATCGACAGGGGCGAAATATCCGTGGGTATCGCTGGTGAAGTAAATGGTGAGTGTCTTTTCCATTCTTGTTGATCCTCATAGGAAAACCGGTGTCTCCGCTGTACAGGGGACACCGGTTTTCTTTGGTTACGGAATTATTGGCCGCGGGCGAGTTTCTTGCGCACGCGGGTGGAGATAAACTCGATGATCAGGACCAGAATCATAAGGCCCCAGACAAAGGACCCGACCATGGCCCAGCGGCGGCTGTTCAGGCACTGTACCAGAGAGGCACCGATCCCGCCGGCACCCACGATACCGAGCGTCGTGGCGTCCTTGAGATTGATGTCGAAGCGGTAGATGGTTGTGGAAATGAAGCTTGCGGTGAGCTGGGGGATGACGCCGTAGCGAATCTTCTGGAATGCGTTGCAGCCCATGGCATCGAGGCTCTCGAGAATATGGGTGTCCAGGTCCTCAATGGCGGTGATATACATCTTGGAGATCATGCCGATCGAGCAGACCGACTGGGTGATAACACCGCAGGATGCGCCGGGGCCGGTGACACGGATCCACATCAGCGCCCAGACCAGACTGGGAATGGTGCGGATCAGAAGAATGACCACGCGGAAGAGATACGCGATGGGCTTTGGCATGATATTGGTGGAGGCGAGAAAGGCAAAGGGAATTGCGAGAATCGCGCCGATCAGCGTGCCCAGCACGGCGATGGCCATGGTCTGCAGCAACAGATACGGTACATCGGTGTCTCCGGTGCCGAACATCAGCTTCAGATCCGGATGCGTGACACCGCTGATGACGCCCTTTGCGACCTCACGGCCGGTGACGGTGAGGCCTTCAAAATGGATGCTGGAGCCGGACCAGCCGACCAGAACGACGAGGATCAGAACGATCAGGGTATAGATCCACCACTTGCGGGGGCGGTTGAGATACATTTCCGCCACAGTCAGCTTCTGATCCAGCTTTTTATCCAGTTGTTCGAATTTTTCTGCCATGTCGTTCCTCCTTTCAGCTCAGCTTCT
>Ga0256405_10004841_pt1 | contig 24412 bp, 17 predicted proteins | sample RumenRJG_02DNA_FD_189096 | JGI IMG/M metagenome (GOLD analysis project Ga0256405, IMG submission 189096) | Bovine rumen microbial communities from Lethbridge, Alberta, Canada - RJG_02 | ecosystem: Host-associated > Mammals > Digestive system > Stomach > Rumen | place: Canada: Alberta... | reverse complement strand
GCGATGACCATTATTTCATATCTGCCGGAATAGACGCAGATAGTGGAAGAGCCTGATGAGGAATTTGCCGCGCAGTCTGCAAGGATTCCGTCCTCAAGATTGTAAGCTGCAATCACATAAGACTTTACTTCACCTTCCCCTCCAGAGAAAGACGAGCGCGTGGCCAGGACCGGGCTCCACGTAAGCCGGACGGCATCCTGCGGATCGGCGTTTGCCCCGTCCTCTGACGGACCGGCACAGGATATCAGTGTAAGACAGAGGGCTGCCAGGCCCGAAATGATTCTTGTTTCCATAGTTCGAAGTTTTTCATCCGCAAAATTAAGCGCGTCGCAGCCACATGGTTCCGGCCTGAAGACAATCCGCGACGATTATTTGTCTTTTTTCCGGTTTCAGCATTTTTCTTATTGTCCGCGGAGGGTTTCATAAAGAAAAAAATCATAACTTTATACCATGGAAAAATTCGGAATCATAGGAGACCCGGTGAAAGGGTCGAGGAGTCCGGCGATCTTCAAGGCCGGATATGATGGGAAATACGACTACGACCTGATCGAAGGCAGCGATTTCGAGAAATCATGGAACAGGTTCCTGTCGGAATACAAGGCTGTCAACGTGACTGCCCCTTTCAAGGAAAACGCCTTCAGGAAGGTTCTGGGGCTAGCTGCAGAAGGCAAAGGCGAAGTCTCGGGGCCCTGCATGAAGATCAAGGCCACCAACCTCCTGGTGAAAACGGCAAGAGGCATAGAGGCTCACAATTCCGACTTCACCGGCATCGTCCTCAGTGTCGCCGAAGCCCTCTACCCCGGAATCGTGGCCGAATTCTACAGGAACTTCGGTACGGAAGCATACATAAAGATACACCAGTTTTTCCGCCAGAACCTGATGAACATCTACAGCAAGGAGCCTCAGGCCCTCATAGTGGGATGCGGCGGGGCCGGGAAAGCAGCAGCCGTCGCGGCCGCCGAGCTGGGATACTCCACAGCCCTGATGAACAGGACTCCCGAAAGGGCGGCCGCAATTGCGGATGCGCTTCCCGAATACAGGTTCCTGTGTGTCCCGGTATCCGATTTCAAGGAATCTGTCCGGGAATGCGACCTTGTCATATACACCCTTCCCGTCGGAATCGAAGATATAGCCGGACTTACGGTGGAGGACTTCCAGGGTGAGGACAGGTATGAGAGCAACCGCCCGGGCAAAGTCCTGCTCGAAGCCAACTACAAGACTCCCGCCTTCGGCTCAGGGGATACGGCCTTGAAGATGCAGGAAGGAGGCTGCCAGTACGTCCCGGGACGCAGATGGCATCTCTACCAGGCCCTGACCGGATACAGCCTGATGACCGGGGAGCAGCCTGATTTCAGCGCCATGCTGAAAGAGAGCTTGAACGGATGATTTGATTTGCCGGTGTCGCGGAAAATGCGTATATTGCAGGGTTGCACGGAACCGTGCCTTTTGAAACTAAAAACAACCATATATGAGTCTTAACAAAGTAATGCTGATCGGTAACGTCGGACGTGACCCTGAAATACGTTACCTCGAGGGAACGACAGGGAATACCAAGGTGGCGACTTTCACACTGGCCACCACTGAGAGATACAGGGACCGGGGCGGAGAGCTCCGTGAGAACACTGAGTGGCACAACATCGTGGCCTGGAGGAATTCGGCTGACGTAGCCGAAAAATTCATCCGCAAAGGCACGCAGCTCTATATCGAAGGACGTCTGAGGACAAGGTCCTGGACAGACCAGACCGGAGCCAAGAGATATACCACGGAAGTCCAGGTGGACAACCTCCAGCTTCTGGGGAAGAAGAACGACAATCCCGGAGCCACGGGCGCTCCCCTGGCCCAGCCTACAGTCCAGAGTCCTGCGCAGCAGGTTCCCGTGCAACCGGCCCAACCCCTCCAGTCCAACCCCCAGGCTTTCCAGGATGAGCCCAGCGATGACCTTCCTTTCTGATAATCCCATACATCATAAAATGAGCAACAAGATAGACGTGGTCCTCGGTCTCCAATGGGGCGATGAGGGCAAAGGGAAGATTGTGGATGTACTTGCAGGCAGATACCCTGTCGTTGCAAGGTTCCAGGGGGGGCCGAACGCCGGCCATTCCCTGCAATTCGACGGCAAGACCTTCGTGGCCAGGAGCATACCTTCAGGTATCTTCCGCGAGGGTTCAAAGAACATAATCGGCAGCGGAGTCGTCCTGGACCCGATTGAATTCAGGCAGGAATGCTCCGACGTAGCCGCAATGGGCGTCGATCCGGTCGCCAAGATCGCCATCTCCAAGAAGGCCAGCCTGATACTTCCGACCCACCGGCTCCTTGATGCGGCCTTCGAGGCCGCTGCAGGCAAAGGGAAGATCGGCTCGACCCTGAGGGGTATCGGGCCAACATACACCGACAAGATCAGCCGTCATGGCTTGAGGGTCGGAGACATCCTGGCCGCCGATTTCAAGGAAAGGTTCAACAAACTGAAGCAAAAGCATATCCAGCAGCTCAAGGACCTTAACTACGATTGCGATCCTTCAGCGGAAGAGGCGGACTGGATGAGTGCAGTTGAATTCCTGAGGAAGTTCCTCCTCGTGGATTGCGAGTACTATGTCGAGGACCTGCTAAAAGAAGGGCCCATCCTCGCCGAGGGTGCACAGGGATCCCTTCTTGATATCGACCATGGCTCATATCCATTCGTAACCTCTTCTTCAACCACCGTCGGAGGCACATGTACCGGTCTTGGAGTAGCGCCTTCGAAGATTGGGAAGGTCTACGGCATATTCAAAGCATATTGCACCAGGGTCGGAAGCGGTCCGTTCCCTACTGAGCTGTTTGATGAGACCGGAGAGAAGATAAGGAGCATCGGCCATGAGTACGGAGCCGTCACCGGCCGTCCTAGAAGATGCGGCTGGCTCGACCTTGTCGCATTGAAATACACTGTCCTGCTCGACGGCGTCACAGACCTGATCATGATGAAGGCCGACTGCCTCGACAGTTTCGACACTGTCAAGGTCTGTACCTCCTACAGGGTGGATGGGAAAGAAACGGACCGGCTGCCGTTCGACCTGTCGGCCGGAGTGGAGCCGGTGTACACCGAATTCCCCGGATGGAAGACGGACATGACGGGCATCCGCAGTGAAGAAGACTTCCCCGAGGCCTTCCGTAACTATATCTCATTCATGGAAGAATACCTGGGAGTTCCTATCTCTATCATTTCCCTGGGACCCGACCGCAACGCCACCATCGAACGGTAGCGTCCGGTTTACACTGACTCCAGATACTTACTTTTGAACCTCAGGGAGTTCAAGGCCATAACCCTTCTTCTTGTCCTCGATTTTCAACAGGAATGTGAAGAAGAAGGCAAGGACTCCGAAGGAAGAGAATATCAGCATCGGCACAAGATAACCGCCGGTGAAGTCGAGAACGGCTCCGATCAGCAACGGTACGAGGCACAGGCCGATGTTCTGCACCCAGAAGATGAGGCAGTAAGCGCTTCCCAGAACCTTCTCGTCAATAATCTTCGGCACGGAAGGCCAAAGGGCCGCCGGAACCAGGGAGAAGGATACTCCGAGAACAAGGATCAGCAGCAGGGCCAGCCATTTGCTGGGGAATGCCGGCAGCAGGAAGGCGAAGCTCAGATGGCAGGCAACCATTATAATGGATCCGATCATGAGCATGGATGCGGCCTTGCCTTTGAAGGAAATGAAACCTCCGAGGAAAGGAGTGAGAGCCATCGCCAGGATGGGGAAGAAACTGAACAGATGGGCCGCGGTCTCGGCATCGACCCCAAGGGTCCTTTCAAGGAAATTGGGAGCGTATCTCTGGAAGGGGAAGATGGCGCTGTAATACAGGACGCACATCAGGGCGACGATCCAGAACATCTTGCTGGAGAATATCTTGCCAAGATCCCTGATATGGAATTCATCTTCAGGGGAAGCCTCGGAAGCCATCTCGCCGGCAGCGATAAGCTCCGCATCGAGCTTCTTGTCAAGTACGGTGAAGACGCTATAGAATATCAGGCCGATGCAGAGCAGTGCGGTGCAGAAAGCCAGCGGGGCGACAACGGTCCCGAACTTACCGTAGATAAGGGGAGAAATCCACATCACGGCAAACACGCCGAGACGGGCGATAGCCATCTCGATACCCATGGCCAAGGACATTTCCTTGCCCTTGAACCACTTGGCAAGGGCCTTGGAAACCGTTGTGCCGGCCATTTCACAGCCACAGCCGAAAATCATGAAGCCCAGTGACGCCATCTTGGCGCTGCCGGGAAGGGCCGTCCACCAGGAATTGAGCCAGGCGCAGAACGCAGTGTCCTGGAACCACGCGGAAATACCGATGTATTTGATCACTGCTCCCGCAACCATCAGGGACGCTGAAAGCACACCTGTGAACCTCACTCCCATCTTATCGAGTATGATTCCGGCGATGATAAGGAAGCCGCAGACGTTGAAGATATACTCTGATGCGGCATATGTGCCGAATACCGTGCTCGACCATCCCCTTTCACTCTCTATCATGCTCTTGAGGGGTGACATCACGTCCACGAACATGTAAGCGAAGAACATCATGGACGCTATCAGGATAAGTGCGCCCCACCTCGCTGCGGGATAATCATTGATGAATTTCCGGATTTTCTCTGCCATAGCTGTCGGTTTTAATTCAATTATTTCGCAAAATCATGCTAAAATAACTCTTTTTCTCCACAAACCCAATTTTTTCATATCCCAAAATTGTAGTACTTTTGCAGGCTAAAGAATATGACAGATTGCATGTACAGGCTTCTGGACAAGATAGAATCTCCCGCTGACATCAAGGGTCTCGACATTGACGGCCTGAGGGAATTGTGCGCAGAGATAAGGCAGTATATCGTAGAGTGCTGCTCGGTGAATCCGGGCCATGTGGCGTCAAGCCTCGGGGCAGTTGAACTCATCGTAGGAATGCACTACGTGTATGATGCCCCCGCCGACAGGTTCGTCTTCGACGTCGGTCACCAGGCATATGCCCACAAGATCCTCACGGGCAGGAAAGAAGCCTTCAAAGGCAACAGGAAGAAAGGTGGTATCAGCGGTTTCCCGGTCATGGCCGAAAGTATCTACGACGCCTTCGGCACAGGCCATTCCTCCACATCCATTTCCGCCGCCATGGGACTCGCGGAAGCCGCCAAGATCCAGGGCCGGGGGGACAAGGTGATCGCCCTCATAGGCGACGGAGCGCTTACCGGAGGTCTTGCCTTCGAGGGAATGAACAACGCGGGTGCCGGCAAGTCCGACATCCTCGTGATCCTCAACGACAATGACCAGTCCATCGACCGCAACCTGGGCGGGATGCATGACTACCTTCTGAAAATCACGACCTCAGCAAAATACAATACGGTCAAGGAACGGATCTGGGACAGGCTCGGGGAAGGGAAACTCCGCAAGAGGCTCCAGAAGATGACCCGCGACGCCAAGGCCAACCTTGTCAGGAGATGGGGAGGGAACCTCTTCGAAGACATGGGTTTCCGGTATTTCGGTCCCATCGACGGGAACGACATCGCCCAGGTGGTAGACACTCTCCAGAGGCTCAAACGGCTCGGAGGGCCCAGGCTCCTTCACGCACATACGCTTAAAGGGAAGGGTTTCACCCCGGCTGAAGACAACCCGACCGTATGGCACGCCCCCGGCAAATACGATCCGGAAACGGGAGAGAGAATCAAATCACCCGGAGGACCGGACCGCTACCAGGATGTATTCGGACAGACCCTATGCGACCTAGCCGAGGCCGATTCCAGAGTCATCGGCATCACCCCAGCGATGGCGCAAGGTTCCGGGATGTGCGGATTCAAGGACCGATTCCCCGACAGGTTCTATGACGTAGGGATCGCCGAAGAACACGCCGTCACATTCTCGGCCGGACTGGCCGCCGGAGGCCTCAGGCCGTTCTGCAGCATCTATTCCTCATTCTCCCAGAGGGCGTACGACCAGATCGTTCATGACGTAGCCCTCCAGAAGCTGCCGGTCACCATCTGCCTGGACAGGGCGGGGCTGGTCGGTGAGGACGGGGCAACTCATCAGGGAGCCTTCGACATGGCCGCCTTCAGAAGCATCCCCAACACCATCATCTGCTCCCCGCGCAACGAAGCGGAACTGAGAAGGATGATGTCGACAGCCTTATCTTCGGGATCCGGACCTTTCATCATCAGATGGCCTCGCGGCTGCGGAGAAGGTGTTCGGTGGAAGGATATCCCTGTCTCTGAAACCATCGAGGCCGGAAAGGGAGAAAAGCTTAAGGAAGGTTCCGACATTTCGGTACTGGCACTGGGACCTGTCGTAAACCGGGCCATGGAAGCAGCAGCGAAACTCGAAAGGGAACGCGGAATACATATTAATATATATGATATGAAATGGCTCAAGCCGCTGGACACGACGATAGTGGATGAGGCGGCAGCCTGCAGGGCCATCCTTACCGTCGAGGACGGAGCGATGAAGGGAGGCCTGTACGGAGCCGTCTGCGAGTATCTCGCATCCTCCGGGAAAGAGGTCCGGGTGAAAGGGCTCGGCATCCCGGACACCTTCATAAAACAGGATACCCAGGCCGGTCAGAGGGCATTTTGCGGGATAGATTCTTCCGGAATCTACGACGCCCTTGGCGAACTGCTTGAAAATTTGAAAAAATGATTGAATTTTTTTGGAGATTTGGAATAAATACCTATCTTTGCAGTCCCTTTCCGAAAGGTGACGGGCGTTAGTGCCGATATAGCTCAGTTGGCTAGAGCGTGTGATTTGTAATCTCAAGGTCGTGGGTTCGACTCCCTCTATCGGCTCAAGCTATACGGCGGACAAAAAATATTTGGGAAGATACCAAAGTGGCCAACTGGGGCAGACTGTAAATCTGCTGTCTTACGACTTCGAAGGTTCGAATCCTCCTCTTCCCACAAGCAAAAAAGGCGGAAGTAGCTCAGTTGGTAGAGCATCAGCCTTCCAAGCTGAGGGTCGCGAGTTCGAACCTCGTTTTCCGCTCTCTTTTCAGCCGGTGTAGCTCAGGGGTAGAGCGCATCCTTGGTAAGGATGAGGTCGTGAGTTCAATTCCCACCACCGGCTCATTTTTTATGTTGTAAAGAACACATTAAAACATAATATTATGGCAAAAGAAACTTTCGTAAGAACCAAACCGCATGTCAACATCGGTACTATCGGCCATGTTGACCACGGTAAGACTACCCTGACCGCTGCCATCACCAAGGTGCTCTCCGAGAGAGTTGCCGGCAATGCGGATCACCTCAAGTCTTTCGACCAGATTGACAACGCTCCCGAGGAGAAGGCCCGTGGTATAACCATCAACGCTTCCCACGTAGAGTATGAGACCGAGGCTCGCCACTATGCGCACGTGGACTGCCCGGGTCACGCCGACTACGTTAAGAACATGGTTACCGGTGCAGCCCAGATGGATGGTGCCATCCTCGTTGTCGCCGCTACCGACGGTCCCATGCCCCAGACCCGTGAGCACATCCTGCTCGCCCGTCAGGTGAACGTTCCGAAGATCCTCGTTTTCATGAACAAGGTTGACCTTGTTGAAGACGAAGAGATGCTCGACCTCGTCGAGATGGAAATCCGCGACCTCCTCGGCTTCTACAAGTTCGATGAGGACTGCCCCATCATCCGTGGTTCCGCACTTGGCGCACTCAACGGTGAGAAGGTTTGGGAAGACAAGGTCATGGAGCTCATGAACTGCGTAGACGAGTACATCCCTACCCCTGTCCGTGACACTGACAAGCCTTTCCTCATGCCTATCGAGGACATCTTCTCCATCACCGGCCGCGGTACTGTCGTTACCGGCCGTATCGAGCTCGGTACCGTCCACGTGAACGACCCCGTCGAGATCGTAGGCTTCAATGACAAGCCCCGCTCCACCGTCGTCACCGGCGTTGAAATGTTCCGCAAGCTCCTCGACCAGGGCGAAGCCGGCGACAATGTCGGTCTGCTTCTCCGCGGTGTGGACAAGAAGGAAGTCAAGAGAGGTGAGGTTGTTGCCAAGCCCGGCACCATCACTCCTCACACCGAGTTCACCGCCCAGATCTACGTTCTTAAGAAAGAGGAAGGCGGACGTCACACTCCGTTCCACAATCACTACCGTCCCCAGTTCTTCATCCGTACCCTTGACGTTACCGGAGAAATCATGCTCCCTGAAGGCGTTGAGATGGTCATGCCTGGTGACAACGTAGAGATCAAGGTTACTCTCATCACTCCCGTTGCTCTCGCCCAGGGTCAGCAGTTCGCTATCCGCGAAGGTGGCCGTACCGTTGGTGCAGGACAGGTTATCAAGATTGACGAGTAATTCCTGAACTTGCCGGAGTTCCCGCACGCGGGGACTCCGTTTTCAGGGGAATAGAACAAGGGTAGTTCAGCGGTCTCCAAAACCGTCGATGTGGGTTCGAATCCTGCTTCCCCTGCCAGATATCAAAGGTTACGATTTGGTAATTGTTTAACAGACATCGTATAAGCTTCCAATTTTCGGTGTCCATTAAAGTTAAAGATGAGAAAGTTCATTAACTATTGCAAGGAGTCTTACGTGGAGCTCACCCAGAAGGTCTCATGGCCTAGTTGGGCTAAACTCCAGAGCTCGGCATGGCTTGTGCTGATCGCCACGATCATCCTGGCCGCCGCCCTGTTCGTAATAGACTACGCTTTCCAGCATCTGATGACGGTGATTTATACTCTGTAAAAATCGACTATTGTCATGGGCGAAAAGAAATGGTATGTTCTTCGTACCGCAGGAAGCAAGGAGAAGAAAGCCAAAGATTATCTCGAGAAAGAGATTGAGAGAAGCGGACTTCAGGATCAGGTTGGCCAGATATTGGTCCCTGCCAAGAAAGAAATCGTGATAAAGAACGGCAAGAGGAAAGAAGCCGAAAGGCTCCTTTTCCCCGGCTATGTACTTATCGAAGCCGAACTCACCCCCGAACTCGAATACATCATCCGCAACCTTATCCCCGGCATGTCCGGATTCCTCACCGAGAACAAAGGTACCGGCACCCAGACCGAAAGGGTCCCCGTCCCCATCCGCGAGGATGAGGTCCGCAGGATCCTTGGAGAAGTGGACGAGAATGCAGACAGCATCACCGTCGCCCAGACCAGCTATGAGGTCGGCGACTCCGTGAAGATCACCGACGGACCTTTCAACGGGTTCGGAGGTACGGTCGACGAGATTGACCAGGACAGAAGCAAACTCAAGGTAGTAGTGGTGATATTCGGCAGGAAGACCCTGCTGGAGCTCAGCTTTACACAAGTAACTAAAGAATAACAAACATGGCAAAAGAAGTTACCGGATTCATCAAGCTCCAGATTAAAGCCGGAGCTGCCAATCCAGCGCCTCCGGTAGGACCGGCTCTCGGTTCCAAGGGCTTGAACATCATGGATTTCTGCAAGCAGTTCAACGCTGCCACCCAGGCTCAGGCGGGAAAGATCCTCCCTGTAGTCATTTCGGTGTATTCAGACAAGTCCTTCACGTTCGAGGTCAAGCAGCCCCCCGTGGCCATTTCCCTCCTCGAGGCCGCAAAGGTCCAGAAAGGATCGGGAGAACCCAACAGGAACAAGGTTGCGTCCGTTACCTGGGATCAGATCAAGACGATTGCTGAAGGCAAGATGCCGGACCTTAACGCTTTCACGCTGAAGTCCGCCATGAGACTGGTCGCCGGAACGGCCAGGAGCATGGGCATCACCGTCAAAGGCGCATTCCCTGAGAACATTTAACACATGCAGCAAAATGAGTAAGTTGACAAAAAACCAACAGGCGGTTATCGCAAAATACGACCCGCACAAGCTTTATACACTCTCCGAGGCATGTGAGCTGGTGAAGGATCTGACCTACACCAAATTCGACTCTTCGGTGGAGATTTCCACCAATCTCGGCGTGGATCCCCGCAAGGCCAACCAGATGATCCGTGGAGTCGTTACCCTTCCCAACGGAACGGGCAAGGTCACCAGAGTACTCGTCCTCTGCACTCCCGACAAGGAGAAAGAGGCGACTGAAGCCGGAGCCGACTATGTCGGTCTCGACGAATATGTTGAAAAGATAAAGGGTGGATGGACCGACGTAGACGTCATCATCTGCACCCCCTCGGTCATGCCGAAGGTCGGTGCCCTTGGTCGCGTACTCGGCCCCCGCGGACTGATGCCGAACCCCAAGACCGGCACCGTTACGATGGACATCGCCCCTGCCGTCCAGGCCGTGAAGGCCGGTAAGATCGACTTCAAGGTCGACAAGACCGGTATCATCCACGCCGCTATTGGCAAGGTGTCCTTCTCCGCCCAGCAGATCTGCGAAAACGCAGCCGCTTTCCTTAACGCGGTTCTCAAACTCAAGCCTCAGGCCCTGAAGGGAACCTATATGAAGAGCGCATCCATCTGCTCGACCATGAGCCCCGGTATCAAAGTCGATGTCAAAGCATTCCAGGTTTCTGGAGCTGAGAAATAAAATTTCAATACCATGAAGAAAGAACTCAAAGCACAGATTATTGAAACTATCTCGGCACAGCTTAAGGAGTATCCCCATTTCTATCTGACGGACATCTCCGGCCTCAATGCTGGACAGACATCATCCCTGCGCCGTAAATGCTTCGAAGAGGGCATCAAGCTTTCAGTAGTGAAGAACACCCTCCTCACCCATGTCATCAAGGGTATGGACAACAGCGAGCTCAACGAGCTGCTTCCTGTCCTCAAGGGCAATACGGCCATCATGTTTACGGAGGTTCCCAACGCCCCTGCGAAACTTATCAAGAAAGTTACTAAGGAACTTAACGGGAAGCCCGAACTCAAAGGTGCTTACGTACAGGAGTGCGCATTTGTAGGCGCTGACAAGCTCGAAGAACTTGCATCCATCAAGTCCAGGGAAGAGCTCATCGCCGACATCATCGCCCTGCTGCAGTCTCCCGCCCGCAACGTTGTCTCCGCCCTTCAGGGCGCTGGCGGCAAGCTCGCCGGAATCGTCAAGACCCTTTCCGAAAAAGAAGAAAAATAATAATAACAATAACAATTTAAACATTATCAATTATGGCAGACGTAAAAGCACTTGCAGAAGAGTTGGTTAACTTGACTGTAAAAGACGTTCAGGAGCTTGCGAAAGTTCTTAAGGAAGAATATGGCATCGAGCCCGCAGCTGCAGCAGTTGCAGTAGCCGGTCCCGCAGCAGCAGCTGCCGCCGAGCCTGCAGAGCAGACTGAATTCGATGTAATCCTCACCTCCGCAGGACAGGCCAAACTTCAGGTCATCAAGGCCGTGAAGGAAGCTCTCGGACTCGGACTCAAAGAGGCCAAGGATCTTGTTGACGGCGCTCCCGCTCCTCTCAAGACCAAGGTTTCCAAGGCAGAGGCAGAGCAGCTCAAGGAAACTCTCGAGCAAACAGGAGCCGAAGTTGAGGTTAAATAAATCCCTCCGCTTCCCCCCTGTGGGAAAATCTTCAGGTTTAGAGCCACTTTCAGGCTCTAAACCTTTTTGTCGTATTTAAGTTTTTCTCAATTTCCTTTAAGGCAGCACATGTCAAAAAAGACCAATACAAAGCGAATCAATTTCGCCACATCGAAGATTCTGACTTATCCCGATCTGCTTGAGGTGCAGCTGAAGTCCTTCAAGGATTTCTTCCAGTTGGAGACTACTCCGGAGAACAGGAAGAATGAAGGACTCTACCAGGTGTTCCAGGAAATATTCCCCATCGAAGACACGAGGAACAACTACAAGTTGGAGTTCATCGACTATTTCGTCGACCCTCCCCAGTACTCGATCGAGGAATGCATAGACAGGGGCCTGACCTACAACGTGCCCCTGAAGGCCAAGCTTCGCCTTTCCTGCACCGACCCTGAGCACGAGGATTTCGAATCCATGATCCAGGACGTGTATCTCGGAAACATCCCTTACATGACCCCCTCGGGAACCTTCGTCATAAACGGTTCCGAGCGAATCATCGTTTCCCAGCTGCACAGGTCCCCCGGCGTCTTCTTCGACCAGAGCATGCACGCCAACGGAACGAAGCTGTATTCGGCCAGGATCATTCCCTTCAAGGGTTCCTGGATCGAGTTCGCCACAGATATCAACAATGTCATGTACGCCTACATAGACCGAAAAAAGAAACTGCCCGTCACCACCCTCCTCAGGGCAATCGGTTACAACAGCGACAAGGACATCATAGACATATTCGGACTTGCAGACGAAGTGGAGGCCACTCCCGAAGTCCTCAAGGCCAATGAAGGCCGCAAGCTGGCGGCCAAGGTCCTCAAGACGTGGACCGAAGACTTCGAAGACGAAGACACCGGCGAAATCATCCCCATCGAGAGGACCATCCCCATCGTTGAAAGGGGCGAGATCCTCAGCGACGACACAATCGAAAGGATTGCTGACACGGAGGTCAAGACCATCCTCCTGCAGAAAGACGAGGCCAACTCGAACGAGTACGCCATCATCTTCAACACCATGCAGAAGGATCCTACCAACACCGAGATCGAGGCCGTAAACTACATCTACAAGCAGCTCCGCAATTCGGAACCGCCCGATGAGAGCACCGCCCGCGACGTCATTGACAAGCTCTTCTTCTCCGAGAAGAGGTATGACCTCGGCGAAGTCGGCCGTTACCGCCTGAACAAGAAGCTCGGCCTTGAAGACAAGATCGATGCGGCGACCCGTGTCCTCACGAACACCGACATCATCGAGATCATCAAGTACCTCATCGAGCTAATCAACTCGAAGGCGACTGTGGACGACATCGACCACCTGTCCAACAGGCGTGTACGCACTGTGGGCGAGCAGCTTGCCAACCAGTTCAGCGTCGGTCTCTCCAGGATGGCAAGGACCATCAGGGAAAGGATGAACGTCCGCGACAGCGAGCAGTTCAAGCCCATCGACCTCATCAACGCGAAGACCCTGTCTTCCGTCATAAACTCCTTCTTCGGCACGAGCCAGCTGTCCCAGTTCATGGACCAGACCAACCCTCTTGCCGAAGTGACCCACAAGAGGCGTCTCAGCGCCCTCGGCCCCGGAGGTCTTTCCCGTGACAGGGCAGGATTCGAGGTCAGGGACGTCCACTACACCCATTACGGCCGCCTCTGCCCTATCGAGTCCCCTGAAGGACCGAATATCGGACTCATTTCTTCCCTGTGTGTTTATGCCAGGATCAATGAGCTGGGATTCATCGAGACCCCGTACCGCGAGGTGCATCAGGGCAAGGTGGACCTCACCGACAAGGGATGGCACTACATGAGCGCCGAGGAGGAAGAGAGCAAGAAGGTCTCCCTGGCCAATGTGAAGATGGACGACGACGGCACGATAACCGAAGACAGGATCCAGTGCCGTCTGGAAGCCGATTTCCCCGTGGTTTCCAGGGAAGAAGTAGACTTCATGGACGTCGCCCCCAACCAGATGGCTTCCGTGGCGGCTTCCCTCATTCCTTTCCTCGAGCACGACGACGCTCACCGCGCCCTCATGGGAGCGAACATGATGCGCCAGGCCGTTCCCCTTCTCTCCCCCGAGGCCCCCATCGTGGGCACCGGACTTGAGGAGAGGGTCTGCCTGGATTCACGCACCCAGTTCATCGCCGAGCGCAAGGGACAGGTAACCTATGTCGACGCCAACGAAATCAGGATCAAGTACGACCGCACCGAGGACGAGAAGTTTGTGAGCTTCTCCCCCGAAGAGACCGTATACAAACTTCCCATCTGCCGCAGGACCAACCAGAGCACTACGGTAAACCTCAAACCTATAGTCCGCAAGGGCGACAAGGTGGAAAAGGGACAGGTACTCACCGAAGGTTATGCCACCCAGGGCGGAGAACTCGCGCTCGGACGCAACCTCATGGTGGCCTTCATGCCCTGGAAGGGATACAACTACGAAGACGCCGTAGTTATCTCCGAGGACATGGTGAAATGGGATGTGCTTACCTCCATCCACGTTGACGAATACCTCACCGAGGTACGCGACACCAAGCGCGGAATGGAAGAACTCACTTCCGATATCCCCAATGTCAGCGAAGACGCCACCCGCAACCTTGACAAGGACGGCATCATCCGCATCGGCGCCCACATCGACCCGGGCGACATCATGATCGGAAAGATCACCCCGAAGGGAGAAAGCGATCCTTCACCTGAGGAGAAACTCCTCAAGGCTATCTTCGGTGACAAGGCCGGAGACGTAAAGGACGCATCCCTCAAGGCCAATCCTTCCCTCAGCGGAACCGTCATCAAGACAGCCCTTTACGAGAAGGCCGTCAAGGAGACAAAGCGCGGCGCCAAGGCAGACCAGAAGGCCCGCCTCGAGGTCCGTCAGGAAGAGTTCGACAAATACGCCGCAAAACTCCGCGAGAACTTCATCTCCAAACTCGAAGTCCTCACGAGAGGCCGCAAGAGCGCCGGCGTAAGCGATCTCTACGGAGTCGAAATCATCCCCAAAGGCAAGGATATCACCATCGACATCATCAGGGATATCGATTACCAGAACGTGAATTCCAACAAGTGGACCTCCGACAAGAACACCAACGTCCTTGTCCGCGACCTCATAAACAACTACTGCATAGCCCTTAAGGTGGCCGAGTCAGAGTGCAAGAGGGAGATGGACAAGATCAAGGTGGGTGACGAACTCCCCAACGGGGTGATGAAGCTTGCCAAGGTCTACGTGGCCAAGAAGAGGAAGATCACCGTCGGTGACAAGATGGCAGGACGCCATGGAAACAAGGGTTGTATCGCAAAGATCGTCCGTCAGGAAGACATGCCTTTCCTCGAAGACGGAACCCCCGTGGACATCGTCCTCAACCCTCTCGGCGTGCCTTCACGAATGAACCTGGGCCAGATCTACGAGACCGTTCTCGGCTGGGCCGGCCGCAAGCTCGGCGTGAAGTTCAGCACCCCTATCTTCGACGGAGCAAGCCTGGAAGAGATCTGCGAATACACCGACAAGGCAGGACTCCCCCGTTTCGGAAAGACCTACCTGCGTGACGGAGGCACCGGAGACTGGTTCGACCAGCCCGCCACCGTCGGTGTCATCTATATGATAAAGCTCGGCCATATGGTCGATGACAAGATGCATGCGAGGTCCATCGGACCGTACTCCCTCATCACCCAGCAGCCTCTCGGCGGTAAGGCACAGTTCGGAGGCCAGAGGTTCGGAGAAATGGAGGTATGGGCCCTGGAGGCCTTCGGAGCCGCAAACGCGCTTCAGGAAATACTCACCGTCAAGTCGGATGACGTGACCGGCAGGTCCAAGACCTACGAGGCCATCGTCAAGGGAGATCCCATGCCGACACCCGGCATTCCCGAGTCCCTGAACGTGCTCCTGCACGAACTCCGCGGTCTCGGACTCAAGGTCACTTTGGATTAATCACAGACACTTTGAAGACAAGAAGATATGCCTACTTTCAATAACAAAGAAACAAAGGTAAAGAGCAACTTCCAGAGTATCAGCATTTCCCTGGCATCTCCCGAGGACATTACCAACAGGTCCTACGGAGAGGTCCTGAAGCCCGAGACGGTCAACTACAGGACATACAAGCCCGAGAGGGACGGCCTCTTCTGCGAAAAGATATTCGGTCCTACCAAGGATTACGAATGCTATTGCGGCAAATACAAGAGGATCCGCTACCGCGGAATAGTCTGCGACCGCTGCGGCGTCGAGGTTACCGAGAAGAAGGTACGCAGGGAAAGGATGGGACACATCTCCCTCACCGTTCCCGTGGCCCACATCTGGTATTTCAAATCGGCTCCCAACAAGATCAGCGCCCTCCTCGGCCTTCCCGCTAAGAAGTTGGAGTCCGTCATCTATTTCGAGAAGTACATAGTCATCAAGCCCGGCGAGACCGGACTCGAGAAGATGGACCTCCTCTCCGAGGACGAATACCTCGAAGCTCTCGCAAGGGTTCCCGACAACGACGAGCTCGCTGATGACGATCCCCGCAAGTTCTCGGCCAAGATGGGTGCCGAAGGCATCTATGACCTCCTCAAGGAGATCAACGTGGAAGAGCTAGCCAAGCAGCTTCGCCAGAGGATGAGGGAAGAAGGCTCCCAGCAGCGGAAGACCGAACTCCTCAAGAGGCTCAGCGTCGTGAAGTGGTTCCTCGAATCAAGCGGAATCAACCGCCCCGAGTGGATGATCATGAAGGTCATCCCCGTGATACCTCCCGACCTGAGGCCCCTCGTTCCCCTCGACGGCGGCCGCTTCGCCACATCCGACTTGAACGACCTCTACAGGAGGGTGATTATCAGGAACAACCGCCTGAAGAAGCTCATAGACATCAAGGCCCCCGAAGTGATCCTCCGCAACGAGAAGCGCATGCTTCAGGAAGCCGTTGATTCCCTCTTCGACAATTCCAAGAAGTCTTCCGCCGTGAAGAGCGAGTCCAACAGGGCTCTCAAGTCCCTTTCCGACAGCCTCAAGGGCAAACAGGGACGCTTCCGCCAGAACCTCCTCGGAAAGAGGGTCGACTACTCCGCACGTTCGGTTATCGTCGTAGGACCCGAACTCAACATGCACGAATGCGGTCTTCCCAAATTCATGGCGGCCGAACTTTACAAACCCTTCATCATCAGGAAACTCATCGAGAGGGGCATCGTAAAGACAGTGAAGAGCGCCAAGAAGATCGTGGACCGCAAGGATCCCGTCATCTGGGATATCCTCGAGAACGTGATGAAGGGTCATCCCGTTCTTCTCAACCGTGCGCCTACCCTTCACAGGCTCGGTATCCAGGCCTTCCAGCCCAGGATGATCGAGGGAAAGGCCATCCAGCTCCACCCTCTGTCCTGTACCGCCTTCAACGCCGACTTCGACGGTGACCAGATGGCCGTACATCTCCCGCTTGGGAACGCCGCCATCATGGAGGCCCAGATCCTCATGCTGGGAAGCCAGAACATCCTGAACCCTGCCAACGGAACCCCTATCACCGTTCCTTCGCAGGACATGGTGCTCGGTCTGTACTACATTACGAAGGTACGTCCCGGAGCCAAGGGTGAAGGCATGACCTTCTACGGCCCCGAAGAGGTAATAGTGGCATACGACGAGAAAGCCATCGACATGCACGCCCAGATAAACGTGCGTATTCCCGCTGACAAACAGGATCCCACCAAGGGAACCCAGATCGTCAAGACCACGGCCGGAAGGATCATCGTGAACCAGTACATCCCTGACGAAGTTCCTTTCGTAAACGACGTGCTCGGCAAGAAGGCCCTCCGCAAGATCATCACCGAGGTCATCAAGAACACAGGTGTCACCCGCACCGCCAAGTTCCTGGACGACATTAAGAACCTCGGATACGACCAGGCCTTCCGCGCCGGCATTTCCTTCAACCTCGGAGACGTCATCATCCCCAAGGAGAAGGTAGGCCTCATCGACGAAGGCTACCGTCAGGTGGAAGACATCAAGAGCAACTATGCGATGGGCTTCATCACCAACAACGAGCGCTACAACAAGGTGATCGACCTCTGGACCTCGATAGACAACAAGCTCACCGGCATCGTGGAGAAGCAGATCTCCGCCGACCAGCAGGGCTTCAACCCCGTCTATATGATGCTGGACTCCGGAGCCCGCGGTTCCACCCAGCAGATCAAGCAGCTCTGCGGAATGCGAGGCCTTATGGCCAAGCCCCAGAAGTCCGGAGCGGCCGGAAATGAAATCATCGAGAACCCGATCGTTTCCAACCTCAAGGAGGGGATGTCCGTGATCGAGTACTTCATCTCCACCCACGGAGCCCGCAAGGGTCTGGCCGATACCGCCCTCAAGACCGCTGATGCAGGTTACCTCACCCGCCGTCTCGTGGACGTGTCCCACGACGTCATCATCACCGAAGAAGACTGCGGCACCCTCCGCGGACTTGTGGCCACCGCCATCAAGAACAAGGACGAGGTTGTTGAATCCCTCGGTGAGAGGATTCTCGGAAGGACGTCGGTTCACGACATCTTCAATCCCCGCACCGGAGAGCTCATCCTCCCCGCCGGCGAGGAGATCAAGGAAGACGTCGCCGCACTCATCGACACCCTGCCCATCGAGCAGGTGGAGATTCGTTCCGTCCTCACTTGCGAATCCCGCAAGGGAGTCTGCGCAAAGTGCTACGGACGCAACCTCGCCACCAGCCGCATGGTTGAGAAGGGTGAAGTCGTCGGAGTCATCGCCGCCCAGTCCATCGGTGAGCCTGGTACACAGCTCACCCTCCGTACTTTCCACGTAGGTGGTACGGCTTCCAGCACGGCAGCCGATTCCACCATTGAGTCCAAGTACGTAGGCAAGCTCCAGTTCACAGAACTCAGGACCATCCAGCGTACAGGTGACGATGGCAGCGTACAGGATATTGTGGTAAGCCGTATGACCGAGGTGAGCATCATCGACGAGACTACGGGTATCACCTACTCCCACTACGACGTTCCCTACGGCGCCACCCTCTACAAGAAGGACGGCGACAAGGTAGGAAAGGGCGACCTCATCTGCGAATGGGATCCCTACAACGCCATCACCATCGTTGAAAGCGACGGTAAGCTCCGTTTCTCCAATATGATAGACGGCGTCACCTTCCGTGAGGAAGTCGCAGACGAGTACTCTGTCAACCGGGACAAGGTCATCATCGAGGCCAGGGACAGGACCAAGAACCCCACCATCGAGGTGGTGGATGCCGGCGGCAACACCGTCAAGTCCTACAACCTTCCCGTCGGCGCCCACATCATGGCCAATGACGGTGATGCAGTGAAGGTCGGAGACATCATCATCAAGATTCCCCGCGCCATCGGCAAGTCCTCCGATATTACCGGAGGTCTCCCGAGGGTTACCGAACTCTTCGAAGCACGCACCCCTTCCAACCCTGCCATCATCGCCGAAATCAACGGCGACGTCACTATGGGCAAGATCAAGAGGGGCAACCGCGAGATCACCGTCACCAACCGCAGCGGAGACAGCAAGACCTATCTCGTCCCGATGACCAAGCAGATCCTCGTGCAGGAAAACGACTACGTCAAGGCAGGCACCAGGCTTTCCGACGGCGGAGTCTCCCCTACCGACATCCTCGGCATCCTCGGACCGGTCAAGGCCCAGGAATACATCGTGAACGAGGTGCAGGCCGTCTACCGTCTCCAGGGCGTGAAGATCAACGACAAGCATTTCGAGATCATCGTGAGGCAGATGATGCGCAAGGTGGAAATCCTGGATCCGGGCGACACCGAATTCCTCCCCGAGGAACTCGTGGACAACTGGAACTTCAGGGATGTCAACGATGCCATCTTCGGAAAGAAATATGTCCTGAGCGTAGGAGATTCCAAACTCCAGGTTAACGGAAGGGACATCGAAGAAGGTGACATCCTCTCGCCCCGCGACCTCGAAAACGAGAACTCATCCCTCCTCAGGCAGGGTCTCAAGCCCATCGTCGCCCGCGAAGCCCGTTCAGCAACGGCAAGGCAGGTGCTCCAGGGCATCACCCGCGCCGCACTGCGTACGAACAGCTTCATCTCCGCAGCCTCCTTCCAGGAGACCACGAAGGTTCTGAGCGAAGCTGCCATCCGCGCCCGTATCGACGACCTCGAGGGCCTCAAGGAGAATGTCATCTGCGGTCACCTGATTCCCGCCGGAACGGGACTCAGCGACTACCAGGACATCATCGTCGGCCGCAAGGACGAGTACGAGAACCAGATGAGCGAACTCTAATATCCGTAAATCAAGGCCGGAGCAAGAACATCTCCGGCCTTTTTATATCCTGACCACATGAAAAATCTACTGACCACGGTCCTGACGGCACTCGCCGTCCTCTTTGCAGTCTCCGCGTGCAAAGAAACCTCTACCCCCGGGGAAGAATCAACCCTGAAAGTCACCAGCCTCAAATGCGAGAATCTTACCGACCCCCTCGCTATAGATTCGGCATCCCCCCATTTCAGCTACAAACTCATATCTTCCATCGACGGGGATTGCCAGACGGCACATGAAATCCAGGTAGCGTCTTCGCGCAGGAAGCTCGAATCCGGCAAGGCAGACTTCTGGAAATCCGGCAAGGTACTGTCCGACAGCCAAGTCATGATTCCTTATGAGGGCAGGAAACTTAAGGCCGGCCAGCTATGCTGGTGGAGGGTCCGCTCATGGGACTCCAGGGGCATAGCCTCGGAATGGTCGGAACCGGCCATGTTCGGCATAGGTTTCATCGACGGCATGAATGGCAGATACCTGCGTGCCGGAGACGGGGTCCCGAGTCCGGCCTTCCGCAAGAAAGTGTCCGTACCGAAGGGAAAAGATATCTTTGTTACCGTCAATTCTCTCGGCTACCACGAACTCTACGTCAACGGGGAAAAGGTATCCGACCAGGTCATGGCACCGGCAGTGAGCCAGTTCAGCAAAAGGTCCCTGTCGGTGACATATGACATTACGCCTCTTGTGAAATCGGGAGAGGCCGACATAGTTATCTGGGCCGGGTCCGGATGGTACAAGAGGAACGTTTTCAACACCCTCCCCTGCGAAGGGCCGCTTGTCCTGGCCGACATCAGCGCAGCCGGTAAGGACGGTTTGCGCAAGGTATTCGCCAGCACTGATTCTTCGTGGGAATACACACCCGGAGGATACACCGACACCGGCACCTGGTCTCCCGGGGAATTCGGAGGAGAACGGGTTGACGGCCGCACATGCCTCTCTTCGATGGATGCGGCTTCCCTTGACGCCAGGGAATGGAAAAGAAGCGAAGAGATTACCGTGGAGGGGATGATGTGCACCCCGCAGATGTGCGAGCCCAATGTGATCATCGACCGGTTCGCAGCCGTCAGTACGGTTAGGCAGGAAGACGGATCCTGGCTGGTGGATATAGGGAAAGATATTACCGGATGGGCTGAGGTTAAGATGAAGGGTCTCACGGAAGGCCAGGAAGTCGTCCTCGAGTATTCCGACCACTTTTTCGAGGGCCTTCCCTTTGAATGCCAGAGGGAGCAGAGGGACACCTACATCGCCAGGGGCGGGGACGCCGAGGTCTTCTGCAACAAATTCAACTACAAGGCCTACAGGTATATCAAGATAAGCAATCTCGAAGTGGAGCCGCAGTGCACTGCCCTGCAGATTTCCGGAGGATACTCCCCCGCTTCCTCTTTCGAGTGTTCGGACGAAGGGCTCAACGCCGTCCACGACATGATCAGGAACACATTCCGCTGCCTTGCCTTCAGCGGATACATGGTGGACTGCCCGCATATAGAGAGGCTAGGCTACGGCGGCGACGGCAACTCCAGCACCATGTCCATCCAGACAATGTACGATGTCTCTCCACTCTATTACAACTGGCTCCAGGCCTGGGGAGACGTAATCCACGAAGACGGAAGCCTTCCCCACACGGCCCCGGAGTATTTCGCCGGCGGAGGACCGTACTGGTGCGCTTTCATCGTAAAGGCTCCCTGGAGGACCCTGCTCAATTTCGGCGACGGCCGGATGGTGGAACGCCGCTACGAAGACATGAAGAAATGGCTCACCTATGTGGACAGGTACACCACCGACGGCCTTCTCGGCAAATGGCCCCAGACCTCATACAGGCAGTGGTTCCTCGGAGACTGGATTCCTCCCAGAGGCACAGGGATCGATCCTACCGACGAGACATCCATCTCACTTCTCGCCCAGTGCGTGGTCAGCGACGTCATGGCCAACATGTCCCGGATCGCAAGCTGGCTCGGGAAAGGTGACGAAGCACAGGAGTTCGCGGCCCGCCGGGACAAGGTCAACTCACTGATACATGAGAAGTTCTTCAATCCTAAGGATAACACCTACGGAAGTGGTGTCCCGGTGGACATCGCCTATGCCTCCCTCGTCGGGGCCGTTCCCGACTCCCTCAGGGAAAAGGTCAACAGGAAACTTGAAGAACTCTCCTACGGGAAATACAAGGGCCACATAGCCGTCGGTCTTGTCGGAGTTCCGGTCTTTACGGAATGGTGCGTACGCGAGCACAAGGCCGACCTGATGGCGACAATCCTGCGCCAGAGGGACTATCCCGGATATCTGTACATGATAGAAAACGGAGCTACCGCCACCTGGGAGGAATGGCACGAAGACCGCCGTCCGGGCGCCCGCGCCAGCCATATCCACAACTGTTACAACGGTATCGGCACCTGGTTCTACCAGGCCTTGGGAGGCATAGTTCCCGACGAAAACTCGCCCGGATACAGGCATTTCTTCCTCGACCCGCAGTTCCCGGAAGGGATCAGTTGGACGAAGGTTACCAAGGAAACTCCCTACGGTACGGTAAGCGTGAAATGGGAAAAGGAAGACGGGGCCGTCCGGATTGAAGCCGACCTTCCCGTCGGAGTGACGGCCACCTTCAAGTCTCCGGTGGAAGGCGGGGACATCTCTCTCAAGCCGGGGAAAAATTTGATTTCTGTGAGATAAGGATTATATTTGTTGATAACACCTATTATTAATAATACTAGAAAATGACTTCAAAACTATTGGGACTTGACATCGGCGGCACCAAATGCGCCGTTGTATCCGGAGTAAGCGACGGCAAGGGCGGAATCGAGATCCTCAGCCGCATCTTTTTCCCCACCGAGACTGAGAAAGGGGTGGAGAACACCTTCCGGAATCTTTACGACGCCATCGACAAGACCCTCGAGGACAACAAATGGAAACCAGAGGACTTAGCCGCCATGGGAATCAGCTGCGGCGGTCCCCTTGACACCAGGAAAGGCATAGTGATGTCCCCGCCCAACCTTCCCGGTTGGGACAACATCCCTATGGTGAAGATGCTGGAGGACAGGTACGGGATCCGCACCCGCATCCAGAACGACGCCAACGCCTGCGCCCTCGCAGAATGGCAGTTCGGTGCAGGCCGAGGTTTTGACAACGTGGTCTTCCTCACTTTCGGTACCGGAATGGGCTCCGGCCTCATCCTTGACGGCCGACTCTATGAAGGCACCAACGGCAACGCCGGCGAAGTGGGGCACATGAGGCTTGAACCAGACGGTCCGATCGGATTCCGCAAGGCAGGTTCCTTCGAGGGATTCTGCAGTGGAGGCGGCCTGGCCCAGATGGGCCGGAAGGCTGCCCAGCAGGCCTTTAATGAAGGGCGGAAAGTGCTCTTCGCCTCTACGCCCGAGGATATTCCTTCCATCTCGGCGAAATCCATCGCCCAAGCGGCATACGCAGGCGATCCCGTAGCTAGGGAAATATTCCGCAACTGCGGGGAACATCTCGGGAAGGCCCTCTCCGTCATCGTGGACATCATCAATCCGGACGTCATAGTGATCGGCAGCATATACCTGAGGCACCAGGACTTGCTGGAAGAGGCGATGAGGAAAGAACTCGAAAAAGAGGCCCTCGACATCTCCCTCAATGTCTGCAAGATCGTTCCGGCGGGCCTGGGAGAGAAGATCGGAGACTATGCTGCCCTCTCCGTGGGAGCCTGGGCGGCCTCCAACTGAGACTGAACTAACCTTTAAATAAACGGACTGAAATGAAAAGAACAACAGGAATCATCCTTGCCGCACTGGCTGTCGCCTTCTGCGTCGCCACGTCGTGCGGCAAAAAAGAAACAGGTATCAAGATCATCGCGCACAGGGGCTATTGGACGGCCCCCGAAGCCAAGAATGCCCAGAACTCGATAAAGACGTTCCAGCTCGCCCAGGAATATGGGATCTGGGGCAGCGAGTTCGACGTACAGATGACCAAAGACTGCTTCCTCGTGGTAAACCATGACGGAGACATCAACGGCAAGTCTATCCACGACAACAACTACGAAGACATCAAGGACGAGCTCCTCTCCAACGGGGAAAAACTCGCCACCCTCTCCCAGTATCTGGAGCAGGGAAAGAAAAGCAAGACCGTGATGGAGCTTGAGATCAAGGGCGCCGGATCCCCCGAAAGGGACAGCATAGCCACCATGCTCACCATCAAGGCTCTCAAGGACCACAATGTATTCGACCCGAAGAGGGTGGAGTTCCAGGCCTTCAGCTTCCAGATCTGCAAGCTCCTGGCCAAATACGCCCCAGGTTTCTCCTGCCTGTACCTCGAGGGAGACCTATCACCTGAGGAAATCCAGAAGGCAGGACTCAACGGCATCGCCTATTCCAAGCACGTCTTCATGAGCCATCCGGACTGGGTCCAGGATGCTAAGGCAAGGGGGATCAAGACCGACGTCTGGACAATCAACGAGCCCGATGACATGCGCTATTTCATTGAGGCAGGCCTGGACCAGATCGAAAGCGACTACCCTCTCGTACTCCGCGAAGTCCTCGGGGAGCTGGAAGAGAAAGCAAAGTAAACGTTTGCATTTTTTATTTGAAAACTGTTTGTTATTAAATATTATAGACTATATTTGTAGTCGATTAAAACATTAAAAACTATTCCAAAACTGACCAAAACACATTCATAACCTCCAGAAGTGAATATTCTTTTATGCGTAAAGGGGTATGCAAACGTTTCCAAGACACACATCAACACCATTTTTTATTAACTAACTTATCACTTTCCATGCGTAAATTTTTCACATTGGC
>Ga0256405_10004840_pt1 | contig 24423 bp, 16 predicted proteins | sample RumenRJG_02DNA_FD_189096 | JGI IMG/M metagenome (GOLD analysis project Ga0256405, IMG submission 189096) | Bovine rumen microbial communities from Lethbridge, Alberta, Canada - RJG_02 | ecosystem: Host-associated > Mammals > Digestive system > Stomach > Rumen | place: Canada: Alberta... | reverse complement strand
AGTTCCGTGTTAGCCACCTGTGCAACGAGCGTATTGCCCTTCATCCTGACGATGTGGCGGTGTCCCGTCACGGAGATTTCGCTGAGCATCTTATCCCATGCCACGGAATCGTTCTCCGCTGTAGTCTCATTCTGTGCCTGTGTTATTGTGGTCATCAGGCAAACCATTGAAAATAGAATCAGTCTTTTCATTTTAATATGATGTTTTACTCATTATTGTATACACACAACAACGCAAATCGTTCAGCTTTTAACATTAGCGAGTGCAAAGGTACGGTCATTTATGTCTGACAAACGAATTTTCTTCCTGACATTTGTCTGACATTTGCCTGATAGTGCCTATTTTTCATCTGAGACATCGTTTTAGAGTTTATAATATGCTGTGAGTAATAGCTCTCGTCCACGGATGCGGTTGGTGGAGGTGCTGCTGGTGAGGTCGCTGGTGATGACGTATGAATAGGTGTCACGGTTCAGCAGATTGTTGAGCGAGAGAGTGAGATCAAGACGCTTTGACTTGTAACTGGCTTTGATGTCAGCCAGAAAGAAGTCTTTGTAGTTGCCACTGGTAATCTCGTTTCGGTAATACTCGCCTCGGAGGTCGATAGTGAACGGGCTTACAGGAATGATGATGGAGAGGTCTTGCTTCCAGCCGTCAATCTTCTGAGAATAATCCATAGACTGTATTTCCATACGGCTCTGATTGAACGTGAGACCATAGCGCAGATGCATATCCTTCCAAAAAGAGAAGTCGAGACCTGCGCGGACGTTGAGCATCTGACTGTTGTAGTCGGTCATAATTCCGTTTTGAAGCATCGAGGCATCGCTGTTAAGATACAAGGTACGGAGATTGACAACCCCATTCCAGAGGTTGATGCCCTTGCTGGCTATCAGGTTGGCTTGCCAAGAGTCCGACTTACTTTCCTGTTCAACAGCAGAGAGGATGATGTGATCGCCCACGAACTGGCGTGTCGGTGTGTAGGGCGAGGTGCTGAAAGTACGCGATACGGTCAAAATGGTGTGCAGGGCCTTCAGTGCATCGTTATAGTTGATGCCGCCACGGATGGCCTGCGTATGGCTATGTTGATAACCCGCATAGCCTTGTTTGATATACTGGAAGTCCTGCAATATTAGTGACCGGTAGAAACGACTGGCATCCAAAGGCTCCACAGAGGCAGAACCTCCCAGTGAGAGGCGCAGGCGGGGCGTGACATACCACTTTACACTGAGGTCTGGTGAGAAGAGTATTTGGTGATGACCATTGTCGTGGCTGTATTTCTCGTAGAGATATTCCGTTGTTGGGCTGAGTTCCACATTGATGTCGCGCGTTTTATAAGTCAGATTCGGCTTCACATATAAACGGGCGAAAGAGAAACGGCTGTTATCTGCCAATAGTCCGATGGTAATTCCCGAACCATGTTCGCCTACCCGTTGCCTTTCGGGAAGTCCTGTCAGATCAGACTCCAGACGATGCAAGGCTGCATTCACACCCGCTTTCAGTGAGAGACTGAAACGTCCGAGTTTGATGCCACCCATAGCGTAGGTGTCGGTGCTGTATCGCTGACTGCTGACGTACTGATAAAGAGAATCTACAGATAATGACTGGGGTCGGCTGATGATGCGGTTATTGGAATAGAACGACACAAGGCGATTGCCGTACTTGCGGATGATATACAGATTGTCCTTGATGTCGAATTCGGGCTTGCGGGCAAACTGGTTGTGGCTACTTGTTCCATTCTCGTTAAGCCACTGGCGGCTCCATGTGAAATCGCCTGATAGCGAGTTCTTCAGATATTGGTTGGTGCTGTTGCGCTCATACTTCACCAGTGCGTATAGTTCGTTATCCTTTTGCAGATAGTCCTTGCGGTTATCGATGATGCGGTTACCGTCTGGCCGAAAATACTCCGTGCGCCTTTCTCCCTCTGCCGTCTCGTGGTTGTTGTTATAGATTACTTGTATGTTCATCTGCGATGACTCATTAAACCGTTTCAGTGTATTGAGCGTGACAGCATGACTGCGGTTGAACAGGGTACGGCTTTCGGCGAGGTTGGGTGTCGTAGGCGGTGACAGTTGGATATAGTCACTACGGTTTTCCAAATCGTCGAAATTGAAGAGACTCGTTGTTTCCTTGCTGATGTCCTGCCCCGTGTTGTTGGTCTTGTAGGTAAGCATGGTCTGGAAGTCGGACTTCAATCGCAGGCCAAAGCCCTCGAATTTCCATAATCCTGTATGGCTGCTGATGCCTGCCCCGCCGTTGAACGATGTCACCCAATGGCTCTTGGCCCCCTCCTTCATACGGATGTTCACTGCTGCCTCGTCGGTATAGGTGAAGTCCTCCAGCACGCGGATGGGCTGATGGTTTCTCATCACCTGCACGGAGCCTACATCCACCTGTGGCAGTGAATTGGTGGCTATGCCGTATTTGTCGCCCAGCATATCCAAACCCTCAATATAGAACTTGCTGATGGGCTTACCCTCATACTTGATCTGTCCGTTCTGCTTGTTCACCTCGAAACCAGGAATGCGGGAAAGCACGTCACCTATGTTGCGGTCGTTCTGGTCGGCAAATGTCGCCACATTGTATGTCAGCGTATCGCCATGCTCACGCACCTTGCTGGCCTTGACTGTCACCTCTTTCAGTGCAACGGCTTCCTCCTGCATCACGATTTGTAGCGGTTTCTTTTCCGATAGATTATTAATGCGCTGTTTCTTGAAACCAAGCATCGAGACTTCCAGATAACTATCGGTAGCCGCTTCAATGGAGAAAGAGCCTTTGCTGTCGGTCTTGCCAAAGCGTATCATCTTATTCGTGCTATTGCTACGCACCTGAATGATGGCACCCGTCAACGGATCACCGTTTTTGTCGGTGATCGTTCCCATTATCCGCATCTGCGCCATTGCCACAAGCGGAAAGAGACTGTATAACATAATGATAAGGTGTCGCTTCATTCCAGTTCCATTGGTGGGATTATGATTGTGTTTGCAGGATAGGAGTTAGGATTAGTCTTTATCTTCAGATATTTCAATCGCTCCAAGGGTTCATACTTATATTCAGCAAAGTTATAGAAAGTGACGGGCGACAGATTACTTGTCATAATACTGCTGGCTGTGATAATTATATAGTCCTTACATTCTGCCCGCAATATTAATCCTGGCAGGCCGTTCAGCTTCCATGGGCCGAGGCTCACAGGGATATCGCCAGCATACCAAACCGTCCACTCCCTGCCCCGGAACTTTGTTTTGGCCTTATGGCACTCATATCCGATAATTGTTTGCACAGAATCCTCATAGATTTCCCAATCCATAGTGGGAGTTTCTTCCTCAATGACATATTTACTGCCAAATACACTGGTATAAACCGACACCTTACCTGCCGACAGATTCTTATACATGTAATCGTTATGACCAGGAGAACTTGGCAGTTGTTTGCTGGGGTCGTTACGATTTTTGATCGCTTCTAATGATTCATAGAGTGGAATAGTACTTATATTTATATCTGGTGATGCACGTAGTGAATCGTTTCTGTAACTGGCTTTGCTGAAATACTGGCTAACATTCTTCCCGCAACGAAGGGCATATATGTCCTTGTCTTTTCCGTGAGTTACATTATACGTGATTTCCAAGATTGAAGGCTCAATAACATGAGTTTCTTGTGCCAACCCCCTAAGAGAAAGCATCCATAAAAATACAATCAATATCTGTTTCATTTTTCTAATTCAATATAAGGTTTTGCTTGAACGACTTTCTCTGTATAAGGAATTGTCCGTGGGCGATTCTTGTACTTTAGGAATTTCTCCCTTGTCATGTGATAGAATTTCTCATCGCCCCAATTATAAAATGTAACAGGGTTGATGCTTTCGTTCTTGATGCTAATAGCAGTAAACTTGATGAAGTCATGGTCTGCCGTTGCTTTGAGAATCAAGCCAGGCAAACCTCCCAATTTCCATGGGCCAAGGCTGATTGGGATTTCTTCAGTGAACCATACCTCCCAAACACGGCCTCTGAACTTAGTCGTGGCTTTATGACATTCCATACCTAAGATCGTCATCACGGAATCTGCATGGATAGTCCACTCCTGTTTAGGGATATCCTCTTCATAGGTATTGTAGGCACTGGCATAAAAGCTATAGAGCGCCAACTTGCCCGTTGTCATATCCTGATAGAGCCATTCATTGCCAATAGTACTTGTCTTCAGTTTCTTAGAACGGGGCACATTCTTACCAGAAGAGTCGAAGAACTCCTGCAAGGCTATCTGCATCGTAGCCTCGCTGGTGTACATCAAACTGTCATCCCGATAACGATAATAACTGAAAAACTGGTTGGCTGTCTTTCCGACTCTCAGAATGTAGGAATCGTCATATTCCTCCTGCCATGAGTCATAACGGACTTCAAGGATGGCAGGTTCGATGACGTGAGTTTCCTGTGCATAGCCGTATGCCCATACAGACATTGCAATCAACAATAACTTTGTCCTTTTCATCTTCTTTGCATTTTACTATTTGGTGATGCAAAGGTAAGACAAAAAGAGCAAAGCCACAAATGCCTATTACATTATCGCTAACAACGACAGGCTGATAATCAGCATGTTACAAAAACGACAAACCACGAAATAGGCTTATTTTGTAATCAGGTCATCGAATGACTCTACACCTGAATCGGCCTTGATTCGCGATTTGCGGACTCGGATGTTCGCCAATGTGTACTGCAGAATCTGCATCACCTCATCGTCCGTCTTGCCAATATGATAGAGGATGCACAAAAGCCGCGACGATGGATTAAGGTCAAGTTCAGACAGATATTGTGAATAGCTTTCGTCTATCAAATGGAAACTGTCAAGGAACTGGTTAATACCCTGGCGACCTATCTGACTGATATTACGATTCTGGAGTATTTGCGAGTAAATCATCAGCCCCTGACTGATATTCTCCAGATGCGCAATCTCCTCCTTGTAGTTGGCGATGTCTGTCTCACGGCGTTTTAACCGTCGCAACTGGTTGTCAATTTCATGGCTCAGCGTATCGCATTGTTCTGAAAGTGCAGGGTTTTCTACATCCTTCAGTTGATGGACTGAGGCATTCAGCGATGCAATCATCCTATTGGCTCGTCTGATTCTGCGTATATGCCACCAAGCAAATGCCAATAATAGCAGCAACACCCCAATGATGCCATACATCACGTATGTTTGTGTCTTCATGAAGCGATAGCGGGTGTTGCCTCCTTCGTATGTCAGGGTGACTTCTTTTTCATGCCGACTGTTTTCCTCGCGGTCAAATATGTATTCCATCGTGCGGAGTTTCCTACGAAGGCTGTCTGCCATCGTCTCATTTCCATCCCTCAAAGCCACATAATACATATTTGATAGAAGGGCATAGGTAGAGGATGATTCAAAGAATGTCTTGGAGTTACCAATTTCGATTACCGTTGGCCCACGTCTTTCCAGATACTCTTTCATGAAATCTGGATGATGATGATTATAGAGGTACTGGGCTACAGCGGTATAGCCGACTGGTGACTGCGTATTAGTCTCGGGCAGATAGCGCATAATGACAGAGTCCGGTGCATGTCTGTCAATCAGAGCCTGAACGTATTCATGACATAAGGTGCCTTTGACCTTATGAGGTTTGCTCTCACTACAGATTTCAGCAATATGAAAGGCAGAGTCGGCCTTTTCCGTATTTCCTGTTTCTACAGCTTCATACATCAACGCTCGTGCCAATAGCAATGAATCGCCAACAGCAACAGCCTTCTGACGGAGTTTGCTGATATAATCCGAATGACCTAATCCGCAGAGTCTGTCGTAAACCTTTGCCATAGTTCTGTCAGCCCGACGATCGCCATACAGGTTGTTGATTGTATCTACTTGATGGAGAATACTTTCTGCCACAACAGTATCCCTATTGTATTCTTGCCAGAGTACAGCTTTGTAATACATGGCCCGCATCAGTCCGATGGTGTCACCATCGTTTTCGTATGCCCTGGCACATTCATCAATGATACTAATATAATCGGCATTGTTAAGTTTTTGGGTAACTCCTATTTTCACATCCAGCAATTTGTAATAGGCTTTATTATCATTGCTGTCGGCCCTGTTCAGGAACACTCTCGCCTGTGCTGGATAACTGTCTGCAAGGGTGTCTATTTCTTCCAATGATTTATGATAGGTACCTCCCTTACATCCGAAAAACAAGAGCAACACCAAAGCATAAAGAATCCTTTTCATAACTTCAATTGGCATGATAGCATGCGCGAAAGCCTGTGCCGCCTCCACGTAAGGCTGCGCACGCTGGTAGTCGGCATCGGTGATGCCCTCCACGCGGTTCTCGTACATAAAGAAATCGTCTATCTGTGTCATATTGCTCTTCGTTTTATTCAATTATAAGTTTGACTCTGCTCTCGCTGCTCCGGATTTCTGTTCCATCGTCAGTGAATTTGCTGGCAAAGGTACGATTTTTTGTTTAAAATGTGCTATGATACCCTATAAAATGCTTTTTAAAGTATCTCTGAATGTCATGATTTTATATGAGCTGATACTTAAAAAAACGTAAATAGATAACCAAAATTTGTTCAGATGGAAAAGAAAAAGGAGTTGCGATTTCTCGTAACTCCTTGATTTCTAAGGCGCTTCAGGATGGGCTTGAACCAACGACCCCCTGATTAACAGTCAGGTGCTCTAACCAACTGAGCTACTGAAGCAGGTTTTGCTGTTAAGCGGGTGCAAAAGTACGGCGAATTTTTGAAACTACCAAACTTTTCGACGAAAAAATTATCGAAAACTTATATTTTTTGCAAAAAAAGCTATGAAAATGGGTGTTTTCTTGTTAGAAAGGTGTAATTTTGCACCAACTTTCAAACATTGCAGAATATGAAGAAGTGCATTATATTGTTTTTATCGCTATTGACAATGTCGCTTGCAGCACAGGCTCAGAAGAACAAGGATCATAACTTCGAGGTGGGCAAGCATCTTGACATCTTCAATCAGGTTTATAAGAACCTTGAATTGCTGTATGTGGATACGCTGAGTCCCAAGGAGACCATCGGGACGGGTATCAATGCGATGCTCCGCAGCCTGGATCCCTATACGGAGTACTATGCGCAGGACGAGACCAAGAACCTGCGGATGATGCTGACGGGCAAGTATGCGGGCATCGGCGCGCTGATACGACAGCACCAGAAGCTGAAGCGTATCGTCATTGACGAGCCTTATGCCAATATGCCTGCTGCTGAGGTGGGACTGAAGAAGGGCGATGTCATCCTGAGTATCGACGACTCGATGATGACCGACAAGACGGTGAGCTACGTCAGTGAGCACCTGCGTGGCGAACCTGGTACGAGTTTTCTGCTGAAGGTGATGAGACCTTCGACGGGCAAACTGATGAGTTTTAAGATTACGCGTCGTAATATCAAACTGCCGGAGTTGCCTTACTATGGCATCAAGGAGGGCGATGTGGGCTATATCAATTTCAATTCCTTTACGGAGGGCTGTGCCAAGGATATGCGTCGTGCTCTTATCGATTTGAAGAAACAGGGGGCTAAGTCGCTTGTGCTCGACTTGCGCGGCAATGGCGGCGGTTCTGAGCAAGAGGCTGTGGATATCCTGAACCTGTGGCTGCCGAAAGGTATCACGGTGGTGGAGAATCGTGGAAAGTTCAAGCATGCCTCGAAGGAGTATAAGACACGTGTGGAACCGCTCGACACAGTGATGCCGATTGTGGTGTTGGTGAACGGAGAGACGGCTTCTGCCAGTGAGATTACCAGTGGTGCCATCCAAGACCTCGACCGCGGGATTATATTAGGTACACGTACGTACGGAAAGGGTCTGGTGCAGATTCCTATTGACCTGCCATACAACACGAATATGAAGGTGACAACCTCGAAATATTACATCCCCAGCGGCCGCTGCATTCAGGCCATCAACTACAAGAAGGGTAGTGGGGGTTATCGCGAGCATATCCCTGACTCGCTGACGAAGGTGTTTTTCACACGCAATGGTAGGGAAGTGCGCGACGGCGGAGGTATCAAGCCGGATGTGGAGGTGAAGGGTGACACCATACCCAATATTGCTTTCTATCTCTCAGCCAGCGGACAGGACTCTACGGAGGTGATGTTCGACTATGTGGTGGAGTATATCGCTCAGCATCCGACGATTGCGCCTGCAGCCGAGTTTCATATCTCAGACGCTGACTGGCAGGCCTTTAAGGAGCGTGTGATAAAGAGTGGTTTCACCTACGACCCCGTCAGCAAGAAACAGTTTGCCGAGCTGGTGAAGACGGCGAAGTTCGAGGGCTATTATGACGATGCGAAGCCTGCCTTCGACGAACTGGAGAAGAAATTGAACCACGATGTGGCCTTCGGACTGGATCGCAACGAGGAGACTATCCGTCGTATTTTGGAGTCGGAGATTATTTCTGCCTACTATTATCAGGCGGGTGCTATCGAGGCCAGTCTGAACTACGACAAGCAGTTGAAGGAGGCCATCCGTCTGTTGAAGAATCCTGAAGAATACAAGAAGTTGCTGGCTCCACAGAAGCCCAAAGACACTTCTTTCCAGCCGATAAAATTACGCGGGAAATCGACGGGTGATATCACCCTAAAAGAGAAGAAAATGGAAATATTTAGTGCAATTGCATAAAAAAATAGCTAAATATTTGGAAATTAACGGGAAAATGCTTAACTTTGCACCCGTTCAGCGGAATGAGAGGCTCGAAAGAGTCTCTCATTTTCGATATTAATACGTATTAGATGATAAATAAAGAAACTATTCAAGCTTTGACGGAAGAGTGGTTGCAGGGCAACGACTATTTCCTGGTGGACATCAGCTTTGCTGCTGATGACAGAATTGTGATTGAGATTGACCATGCTGACGGCGTATGGATTGAAGACTGCGCTGAGCTGAGTCGGTTCCTGCAAGAGCGTCTGGGTGACGAGCTTGGGGAGTATGAACTGGAAGTGGGCAGTGCCGGTCTGGGTCAGCCCTTTAAGGTAGTCCAACAGTATGTGAACCACATCGGTGACACCATCGAGGTGCTCGACCTTGAGGGGAAGAAGTTGCAGGGCACGCTGAAAGCGGTTGAAGGTAATAGCTTTACCCTTACCGTTCAGGAGAAGCAGAAGCAGGAGGGCAAGAAGCGCCCCGTATTGGTGGAGGTTGACAAGACCTACCAGATGGACGGCGTGAAATACGCGAAGTACCTTCTGGCATTCAAGTAAAGGTGAAAAGGAAAAAGAGTAAAAAAATAAAAAATAAAAAGAATGGCAACTAAGAAAGAAGAAAAAGGTCCCTCAATGATTGAGACCTTTCAGGAATTCAAAGAGACCAAGAACATCGACCGCACCACGCTCGTTAGTGTACTTGAAGAGAGTTTCCGTAACGTGATCGCCAAGATGTTTGGCTCTGATGAGAATTTCGACGTGATTGTAAACCCCGACAAGGGTGACTTTGAGATTCACCGCAACCGTGTGGTAGTAGCCGACGGTGAGGTGCAGGATGAGAATAAGGAGATTGCACTGAGCGAGGCTCAGAAGATTGAGCCCGACTATGAGGTCGGCGAGGAAGTATCAGAGGAGGTGGAGTTCGCAAAGTTCGGGCGCCGCGCTATTCTGAACCTCCGTCAGACGCTGGCATCGAAAATTCTTGAACTGGAGCACGACTCTCTGTATCAGAAGTATAAGGACAAGGTGAACACCATCGTCAGCGGAGAGGTCTATCAGATCTGGAAGCGCGAGGTGCTGCTGATGGACGATGAGGGTAACGAGCTGCACCTGCCGAAGGGTGAGCAGATTCCCTCAGACAACTACCATAAGGGTGAGACCGTACGTGCCATCGTGAAGGAGGTGCAGAATGAGAACAATAATCCTCGCATCATCCTTTCCCGTACGAGTCCTATCTTCCTGGAGCGTCTGTTGGAGGCTGAGGTGCCTGAGATCAACGACGGCCTGATCACCATCAAGCGAGTGGCCCGTATGCCGGGTGATCGTGCGAAGGTGGCTGTGGAGAGCTATGATGAGCGTATCGATCCAGTAGGCGCTTGTGTCGGTGTGAAGGGTAGCCGTGTGCATGGTATCGTCCGTGAGCTCTGCAATGAGAATATCGACGTGATCAACTACTCTTCTAACACACAGCTGTTCATCCAGCGTGCCCTGAGTCCGGCTAAGATCTCCAGCATCACCCTCGATCAGGAGAACCATAAGGCTGAGGTCTATCTGCAGCCAGAAGAAGTATCGCTGGCCATCGGTCGTGGCGGTATGAACATCAAGCTGGCTTCTATGCTGACGGAATACACCATCGACGTGTTCCGTGTAGTCAACGAAAGTGAGGCTGATGAGGATATCTATCTGGATGAGTTCTCTGACGAGATCGACCAGTGGGTTATCGATGCTATCAAGGCCATCGGTCTGGATACTGCTAAGGCAGTGCTGAATGCTCCTCGTGAGATGCTGATTGAGAAGGCTGACCTGGAGGAGGAGACTGTTGACCATCTGCTGGGTGTATTACGTGCAGAGTTCGAGTAAGAATTAAAAAGAGGAAAGTAAATGGGAGTCAGATTAAATAAAGTATTAACAGAACTGAACATTGGCCTTCAGACAGCTATCGACTATCTGAAGACTAAGAAGAGCCTGGGTGAAATCAAGGACGACGCCAATGTCAATACGAAGATCTCCGACGAGCAGTATCAAGCGCTGGTCAAGGAGTTCAAGGGTGACAAGGACGTAAAGACTCAGGCTGGGATGATTTTCCCGAAGAAGAAGGAAAAGGAAAAGCCAAAGAAGGAAGTAAAGCCGGAGGCTGCTGAGGTCAAGGAGGAGTCGCGTCAGACATTTACGCCGCTTGGTAAGATTGACTTGAGTCAGTTTGGTAAGCCAGCAGCCAAGGAGAAGGAGGCGCCCAAACCAGTGGAGCCAGAGCCTAAGGCAGAAGTAAAGCCCGAGCCAAAGCCGGAGCCCAAACCCGAACCAGCTCCTAAGGCAGAACCCAAAACTGAGGTGAAGCCAGAGCCTGCTCCAAAGGCTGAGGTGAAACCAGAGCCCAAGCCGGAACCAGCTCCAAAGGTAGAACCCAAGGCTGAGGTAAAACCGGAGCCAATGCCAAAGCCCGTCGTTGAGGCTGCTCAGCCCGAGCAGCCTGCCCCAGCTGCTACCGAACCATCCATTTATACGCTTAAGAGCGAGGCTAAGATGGCACCCAAGGTGAATGTGCTGGGTAAAATCGATCTCGACTCCATCAATCAGAGTACTCGTCCGAAGAAGAAGTCTAAGGAGGAGCGGAAGAAGGAGCGCGAGGAGAAGCAGGCTCAGATGCATCCAGGCAATGGTGAGAAGAAGAAGCGCGAGCGTATCCGTGGTGGTAAGGAGCGCGTGGATATCGAGGCCGCTTCCAGTCAGGATAATTCCAACAAGAATAAGAAGAACAAGGGTAAAGGCGGAAACCAGAACTTCCAGGATAGCGGCAACCAGCAGCAGGGTGGCGGTAAGAACAAAAAGAAGAACCGTCCCATCCAGAAGCCACTTGAAGTGGATGATGAGGCTGTAGCACGCCAGGTGAAGGAGACGCTGGCCCGTCTGACTTCTAAGAATCAGAACAAGAAAGGTGCCAAATATCGTCGTGAGAAGCGTGATGCCGTCGCTGAGCGTATGCAGGAGGAGATGGAGTCACAGGCAGCAGAAAGCAAGGTGCTGAAGCTGACGGAGTTCGTGACGGTATCTGAGCTTGCTACGATGATGAATGTCGGTGTCAATCAGGTGATTGGTACTTGTATGAGCATCGGTATCATGGTGAGTATCAACCAGCGTCTGGATGCTGAGACGATCAATATCGTTGCCGAGGAGTTCGGTTTCACGACAGAATATGTTAGTGCTGAGGTGCAGAATGCCATCACTGAGGAGGAGGATGACGAGAACGATCTGATGAACCGTGCGCCCATCGTAACGGTGATGGGTCATGTCGATCATGGTAAGACCTCATTGCTCGACTTCATCCGTAACACGAACGTGATTGCTGGTGAGGCTGGTGGTATCACGCAGCATATCGGTGCCTATAACGTGAAACTGAAGGATGGTCGTAAGATTACGTTCCTCGACACCCCGGGTCATGAGGCCTTCACTGCTATGCGTGCCCGTGGTGCTCAGGTGACGGATATCGCCATCATCATCATCGCTGCCGATGACTCGGTGATGCCTACCACCAAGGAGGCCATCGCCCATGCGCAGGCTGCCAATGTGCCGATGGTGTTTGCCATCAACAAGATAGATAAGCCGGGTGCCAATCCCGATAAGATCCGCGAGGACCTGGCCAACATGAACCTGCTCGTAGAGGAGTGGGGCGGTAAGTACCAGTGTCAGGAGATCAGTGCCAAGAAGGGTGTTGGTGTCGATGAACTGCTGGAAAAGGTGTTGCTGGAGGCTGAGATGCTCGACCTGAAGGCTAATCCTAACCGAAAGGCTACTGGTTCTATCATCGAGAGCTCACTCGACAAGGGTCGTGGCTATGTCTCTACCGTCTTGGTATCCAATGGTACGCTGAAGGTGGGTGACATCGTGGTGGCTGGTACGAGCTACGGTCGTATCAAGGCTATGTTCAATGAGCGTAACCAGCGCATCGAGCAGGCCGGTCCTGCCGAGCCCGCCATCATCCTCGGACTGAATGGTGCGCCGACGGCTGGTGACTCGTTCCACATCATGGAGACAGAGCAGGAAGCTCGTGAGATCACCAACAAACGTACACAGCTGCAGCGTGAGCAGAGTCTGCGCACGACGAAGACGCTTGGTCTGGACGATATCTCTCATCGTATTGCTCTTGGTGAGTTCCATGAGTTGAATATCATCGTGAAGGGTGATACCGACGGTTCAATCGAGGCGCTCAGTGACTCGTTCATCAAGCTCTCTACCGAGAAGGTGCAGGTGAATGTCATCTCGAAGGCTGTAGGACAGATTTCTGAGAACGATGTCATGCTGGCTTCGGCTTCGGATGCCATCATCGTCGGTTTCCAGGTACGTCCTTCTGCCGATGCCCGTCGTGCTGCTGAGCGTGAGGGAGTCGAGATCAATACCTACTCAATCATCTACGATGCCATCGACGAGGTGAAGTCAACGATGCAGGGTATGCTCGACAAGGTGAAGAAGGAGGTTGTCTCTGGTGAGATTGAAGTGAAGCAGGTATTCAAGATCTCCAAGGTCGGCACAGTGGCCGGTGGTCTGGTTACCGAGGGTAAGGTACACAATAAGGACAAGGCTCGTGTCATCCGCGACGGTATCGTGATTCACACAGCACCTATCGATGCCCTGAAGCGCTATAAGGATGATGCCAAGGAAGTGGCAACAGGCCTGGAGTGCGGTATCTCACTCGTGAACTTCAACGATATCCAGGTAGGCGACATCATCGAGACCTTCACTGAGATCGAGGTAGAACAGAAACTATAAAGTGAAAAGTGAAGAATGCAAGCAATGAGTTTGTCCGTCAGGTAGCCGAACAGAAATATGAGTTCGGCTTCACGACGGATGTCCATACTGAAATCATCGAGAAAGGGCTGAACGAGGATATCGTTCGGCTCATCTCCGCTAAGAAGGGAGAGCCCGAGTGGATGCTCGACTTCCGTCTGAAGGCCTTCCGCTACTGGAAGGAACAGACAGAGCCGAAGTGGGGGCACGTCCATGTGCCGCCTATCGACTATCAGGCCATCAGCTACTATGCCGACCCGATGGCTAAGAAACCTGCTGGCGACGGCAAGATTGACCCTGAACTCGAGAAGACCTTCGATAAGCTGGGTATTCCCCTTGAGGAACGGTTGGCCCTGAGCGGCAATACGGCTGTGGATGCCATCATGGACTCTGTCTCTGTGAAGACTACCTTTAAGGAGAAACTGCGCGAGAAGGGAGTCATCTTCTGTTCTATCGGCGATGCTATCAAGGAGCATCCCGACTTGGTGAGGGAATATCTGGGTTCGGTCGTTCCTTATCGTGATAATTTCTTTGCAGCCTTGAACTCCGCAGTCTTCAGCGACGGTTCATTTGTGTATATCCCTAAGGGTGTGCGCTGTCCGATGGAACTGAGCAGCTATTTCCGCATCAATGCCCGTAACACGGGACAGTTTGAGCGTACGCTGATCATCGCCGACGATGATGCCTATGTCTCCTATCTGGAAGGCTGTACGGCTCCGATGCGTGATGAGAACCAGTTGCACGCAGCCATCGTAGAGATTATCGTCAAGGATCGGGCAGAGGTGAAATACTCCACCGTACAGAACTGGTATCCTGGCGACGAAAACGGCAAGGGTGGTGTGCTCAACCTTGTGACGAAGCGCGGTGATCTTCGTGGTGTGGATTCCAAGCTATCCTGGACACAGGTGGAGACGGGAAGTGCCATTACCTGGAAGTATCCCTCTTGCATCTTGCGTGGCGACAACTCGCAGGCGGAGTTCTATAGCGTCGCTGTTACGAACAACTATCAGGAGGCCGATACGGGTACGAAGATGATCCACATCGGCAAGAATACCAAATCGACGATTATCTCAAAAGGTATCTCGGCAGGACATAGCCAGAATTCCTATCGTGGACTGGTGCGTGCCACCTCTAATGCCGACAATGCCCGAAATTACTCCAGTTGCGACTCGTTGCTGCTGGGCTCCGACTGTGGTGCTCATACCTTCCCTTATATGGATGTGCACAACGACAGTGCCATCTTCGAGCATGAGGCCACGACGAGCAAGATATCTGAGGACCAACTCTTCTATTGCAACCAGCGCGGTATTCCCACAGAGCAGGCCGTAGGACTCATCGTCAACGGCTACGCGAAGGAGGTGTTGCAGAAACTCCCGATGGAGTTTGCTGTCGAGGCTCAGAAGCTGCTATCGGTATCACTCGAAGGAACGGTAGGCTGACATTATTCTTACGTTATATGGGCATAAGTTTCAGATCAAAATCATTCTCCGTCAGACTGACCAAACAGGTCGTTCTGGTGATGTTGGTGACGATGTCGTTCATCAGCGGACTGATTTTTATCTGGGCCACAGCTTCGATGGTGATGATGTCGCAGTCGCATTATCATGATGTGCTCGATGTCACCAACCAGAAGGTAGGGAAAATCCTGACTGCTGTAGAAGTGGCAGCCATCAACAACGTGAGTGAGATCGAGCGCAACCTCGATTCGCCTGAGCGTGTGGTCACTGCGATGAAGGGTGAGTTGGAGCTCAATCCGCACGTTGTCGGTTGCGGTCTGGCTTTCGTGCCCGATTACTATCCCCAGCAAGGACATTGGTTTGAACCTTATGTCGTGCGTCGAGAGGATGGTAAGGTAGAGGCGCTTCAGATTGGTTCTGCCTCACACGACTATCTGAAATCAGAATGGTATCTCAAGGCTCTTAACGAAGAGGATGGCTATTGGTCGAATCCCTATTACGACGCAGATGGTGCAAAGACGATGCTGTGTACATACTCCAAGCCTGTTCATGATGCGCAGGGACGTACTGTTGCTGTCTTTGGTGCCGATGTGTCGCTCGACTGGCTGAAGGAACAGTTACATGAGATCGACAAGTCTGAGCGCCAACATTTCCTCGTGTTGGATTCCACCGACAGGTCTTTTACGCCATATAGCTTTATCATAGGTCGTAAAGGCGACTATATCGTCCATCCTGATGAGCACCGTATCCTGCATAAGAGCTATAAGGAGGAGGTAAAGCAAACGATCACGGAAGATGACGACCTGCTGGTCATCTCGATGCAGAAAGGCAAGAGCGGACACAAGATCATTGATGTCGATGATATCACCTCGTATGTGTTCTATGCGCCCTTAGAGCAGACTGGCTGGTCGATGGCTATCGTCGTGCCTGCCTTTACCATTTTCTTTATGGGCATTCTGGTAGGATGTATCACGTTGTTGTTGCTGGCTATTGGGCTGATGGTTGTCTTCCATATCTGCTATGTCTCCATCCGCAGGGCCACCCGACCGCTCCAGCAGCTGTCTGTCTCTGCCGATGAGGTGGCCAAGGGAAACTTCCACACACAGTTGCCCGTTATCAAACATGATGACGAGATCAAGTTGCTGCGCGATTCGTTCGACACGATGCAGCAGTCTCTGTCGCAATATGTCAAGCAACTTACCAACACAACAGCCCAGAAGGCTGCTATCGAGAGTGAAATACATGTGGCCCGCAATATCCAGATGTCGATGTTGCCTAAGGTCTTCCCGCCATTCCCTGAGCGTTCCGATATCGATATCTTTGGCCAGCTGACTCCCGCTAAGGCGGTAGGTGGCGACCTCTTCGATTTCTATCTCAACGACAATCAGCTCTTCTTCTGTGTGGGCGATGTCTCAGGAAAGGGTGTGCCAGCCTCGCTGGTGATGGCTGTGGCGCGATCGCTGTTCCGTAATATCTCTGCTCATGTGGCTGAGCCCCATCGTATCGTGACGTCTCTGAACGAGGCGCTCGCCGATGGTAACGAGACCAATATGTTTGTCACGCTCTTCGTAGGCGTGCTTAATCTTGAGGATGGTTGTCTGTCTTATTGTAATGCCGGACATAACGAACCGATTCTGATTTCCGACAACGTACAGTTCATGACTTGCGATCCGAACCTGCCTGTAGGCATCGAGACCCACTGGGACTTTACGTTGCAGGAGACCCAATTGGCACCAGGCACCACGCTCTTCATCTATACCGACGGACTGAATGAAGCCGAGAATGCGGTTCAGGAGCAGTTCGGCGACAACAGGATGCTCGCCAAAGCTGGGGAAATGTTGTCGGAGTCGCTGACGGCCGAACAGATTGTGAATGAAATGACTGATGCCGTGCACCGTTTTGTGGGCGACGCTGAACCCAGCGACGACATGACGATGCTGGCTATTCAATATAAAGGAAAATAATACGAATATGTTAGAAGTAAAGAACTTACATGCTCGCATAGGCGAGAAAGAGATACTGAAAGGCATCGATCTCGTGATCAACGACGGTGAGACGCACGCCATCATGGGGCCCAACGGCTCAGGTAAGAGTACGCTCAGTGCCGTGCTGGTGGGTAACCCGCTCTATGAGGTCACTGAGGGTGAGGCATTCTTTAATGGCAAGAACCTGTTGGAGATGAAGCCAGAGGACAGAGCCCATGAGGGCTTGTTCCTCTCGTTCCAGTATCCTGTGGAGATTCCTGGCGTGTCGATGACCAACTTCATGAAGGCTGCCATCAACGAGAAGCGCAAGTATCAGGGTCTGGAGCCGATGAATGCCGCTGAGTTTCTGAAGCTGCAGCGCGAGAAGCGCAAGATCGTGGAACTCGACTCCAAGCTGGCTAACCGTTCCGTGAACGAGGGTTTCAGCGGTGGTGAGAAGAAGCGTAATGAGATCTTCCAGATGGCAATGCTCGAGCCGAAGCTGAGCATCCTCGACGAGACCGACTCTGGCCTTGATGTCGATGCGATGCGTATCGTGGCTGAGGGTGTGAACAAGCTCCAGACGCCTGAGACATCCTGTATCGTCATCACCCACTACGACCGTCTGCTGGAGATGATCAAGCCTCAGTTTGTCCATGTGCTCTATAAAGGCCGTATCGTCAAGACGGGTGGTCCTGAACTCGCCAAGGAGATTCAGGAGCATGGTTATGACTGGATTAAGGAAGAAATCGGAGAAGAATAGTTTAGGGAATAGTGAAAAGTGAAGAGTGAAAAATTTGCTACCGCAATGGAAGTAAAAGTAAAAAGTGAGCAGCAGTATATAGAACTCTACGAGCAGGCGCGACAGGTGATTTTTGACCACGCACCAGAAGCGATGAACGCTGTGCGCGATCAGGCCTTTGCCGACTTCCGCCAGCTGGGCTTCCCGTCGAGGAAGGTGGAGCGATACAAATATACCGATATGGATCAGTTGTTCGCGCCCGACTATGGCGTGAACCTTAGCCGTCTCGAGATTCCTGTCGATCCCTATCAGGCCTTCCGCTGCGATGTGCCCAATCTCTCGACGTCACTCTACTTCGTCATCAACGATGCGTTCTATACGAAGATGCAACCCAAAGGTCATCTTCCAGAGGGGGTGATTGTTGGTTCGGTGAGAGCGTATCCAGAGCTGGCCGCCAAGTATTATGCCAAGTTGGCCAAGACCAGCGACGATGCTGTGACGGCGCTCAACACGATGCTGGCTCAGGACGGTATGCTCGTCTATGTGCCTCGTAACGTCAAGGTCGATCGCGCCATCCAGGTCATCAACATCTTGAAGGCGACACCTCAGAATGCCCAGCGCGTCGTACCCGATCTGATGGTGAACCGACGTGTGCTCATCATTCTCGAGGAGGGGGCTGAGATCAAGATGCTCTTCTGCGACCATGCGGCTGACGACCGCAACTTCCTCGCCACACAGGTCATCGAGGCCTACGTGGGTGATAATGCCTCGCTCGACCTCTATTGTCTGGAGGAGACCCATTATAAGAATGTACGCGTGAGCAATGTGTATATCGACCAGCAAGCTAACAGTCGTGTCAATCATAATGTCATCACGCTGCATAACGGCGTCACCCGCAATAAGCTCGACCTGACCTTCTCGGGCGAGGGAGCTGAGTGTCATTGCTACGGTTGCGTGATTGCCGACAAGCAGCAGCATGTCGATAACAACACGCTGATTACCCATCGCGTGCCTCACTGCACGTCGAACGAACTCTATAAGTATGTGCTCGACGATAAGGCCATAGGTGCTTTCGCAGGGCGTGTGCTCGTGGAGCACGGCGCCCAGAAGACCGTCTCGCAGATGACCAACCAGAACCTGACGGCCACGAAAGAGGCACGTATGTACACCCAGCCGATGCTCGAGATCTATGCCGACGACGTGAAGTGTGCCCATGGCTCGACGGTAGGACAGCTCAACGATGCGGCCCTCTTCTATATGCGCCAGCGTGGTATCTCGCTCGCTGAGGCTAAGCTGCTCCTGCAGAATGCCTTTATCAACGAGGTCATCGACAAGATGCAGCTCGAACCTCTTCGCGATCGTCTCCACTATCTGGTAGAGAAACGCTTCCGCGGCGAACTCAACAAGTGTGATGGTTGCCGACTCTGTAAGTAACTTACCCCTTTAACTAATTATCAATTATAAGAAGTATGAAAGTTAGAATGTTTCTCGCAGCTGTGCTGACGATGTTCAGTGCAACAGCCGCTGTGGCACAGGAGATGCAGATGCCACCAATCCCCGTCGATCCTGCCGTTCGTATCGGTAAACTCGACAATGGACTTACCTATTACATCCGCCACAATGACTATCCAGAGCATGTGGCCAACTTCTACATCGCTCAGCGTGTGGGTTCCATCAATGAGGAGGAGTCGCAGCGCGGTCTGGCTCACTTCCTTGAGCACATGGCCTTCAACGGCTCAGAGCACTTCAAGGGCAATGGCATTATCGAGTTCTGCCGTTCGCTGGGTGTAGAGTTCGGCAGCGACCTGAACGCCTATACCTCTATTGACCAGACCGTCTATCGTGTCTGCAACGTACCTACAAAACGTGCTACGGCACTCGACTCCTGTCTGCTTATCCTGAAGGACTGGTCTAACGGCTTGGCACTCGAGCCCGAGGAGATCGATAAGGAGCGCGATGTCGTTCACAACGAGTGGCGTCTGGGTGAGGGTCCCTCTCAGCGCATGCTGCAGCGCGCCCTGCCTAAGACCTATCCTGGTTCTAAGTATGGCGAGCGTCTGCCCATCGGTCTGATGTCTGTCATCGACAGCTTCAAGCCCCAGACACTACGTGCCTACTATCAGAAATGGTATCGTCCGGATAATCAGGCTATCATCGTAGTGGGTGATGTCGATGTGAACCACATGGAGGACAAGATCAAGGAACTCTTCGCAGGCATCAAGGTCGATCCCAATGCGCCCAAGGTGGTGCCTGAGGCCGTGCCCGACAATAAGGAGGCTATCTATGTCTATGAGAAGGACAAGGAGATGCAGATGGCTAACGTCTGGGTGATGATGAAGCACGAAGCTACCAAGCCCGAAGAGAAGGCCAGCATGGCATATCTCGTCCAGGACTATGCTGTCAGCGTCATCTCGCAGATGATCAACCAGCGCCTGTCGGAGATGACACAGGATGCTGCATGCCCCTTCTTCCAGGGATTTGCCGATGATGCCAACTACCTGCTCTCAAGGACCAAGGACTGCTTCGAGCTGATTGGTATCCCCAAGGAGGGTAAGGAGATGGAGACGCTGCAGGTGCTCTATCGTGAGGCTAAGCGTGCCCGTGAGTTCGGTTTCACCGCCACGGAGTATGAGCGTGCCAAGGCCGACTATCTGAGCAGTCTGGAGAAGCAATATACCAACCGCGACAAGCGTAAGAACGATGAGTTCGGTAATGCCTATCGCGACCACTATCTGAACAACGAGCCTATCCCCCCATTGGATGTGCTCTATCAGACGATGCAGCAGATTGCTCCGAATATCCCCGTACAGGCCATCAACCAGATGCTGCCCCAGCTGATCACTCCTACCGACAGCAACCTTGTCGTGATGATCATGGCTCAGGACAAGGAGGGTAAGGTTCATCCTACAGAGCAGGATATGGCCGCAGCCATCGCTGCTGCCCGTGCTGAGAAACTGGAGGCTTACGTGGACAACGTGAAGGACGAGCCGCTGCTCGACGTGGCTACCATCAAGAAGGGTAAGATCACCAAGGAGACTGAGAACAAGACCTTCGGCTATAAGGAACTGACACTCTCTAACGGTGCTACCGTGATCCTGAAGAAGACCGACTTCAAGGACGACGAGGTACAGATGGAGGCCTTCTCTATGGGCGGTAAGTCACTCTATGGTGAGGCTGACTACACCAACCTGAAGGTGTTTGATACAGCTATCGGCATGAGCGGACTGGGTAACTTCTCAAGCACTGAGCTGCAGAAAGCCCTCGCTGGTAAGAACGTGAATGCCGACCTCTCGCTGGCAAATACCCGCCAGTATCTGACGGCTCACTCTACACCGAAGGACATTGAGACGATGTTCCAGATGTCTTACCTCTACTTCACCAACGTGAAGAAGGATGACAAGCAGTTCCAGAACCTGATGACACAGCTCGATATGGCCCTGAAGAACAAGTCGCTGTCGCCTGATGCCGTGTTCTCCGACTCTGTAGCCGCCACCACCTATGGTCACAATCCCCGCTTCAACAACATCGACGTGAAGGACCTGAAGGACATCAACTACGACCGCATCCTCGCCATCGCCAAGGAGCGTTTCCAGAATGCCGCCCAGTTCACCTTCGTGATCGCAGGTAACTTCGACGAACAGACGATCCGCCCGCTCATCGAACAGTACATCGCTTCACTGCCTGCTACGAAGGCTAAGCCCGAGCAGTTCAAGGAGGTCATCACCTTTGCCAAGGGCGAGGTTGTCAACCAGTTCAAGGTAAAGACCGAGTCTCCCAAGGCTACGGCCCGTGAAATGTGGTATGCCGAGATGCCTTACACACTCGACAACATCGTGAAGCTCGATGCCGTTGGTCAGGTGCTCTCCATGATCTACCTGAAGACCATCCGTGAGGACGAGAGTGCCGCCTACTCTTGTGGCGCCGCTGGTCACTTCAATACGGGCTCCAATCAGCCTAAGGCCTTGCTGTTTGCTGTCTGCCCCATGAATCCCGACAAGTCTGAGCTGGCTGTACGCCTGCTCCACGAGGGCATCCAGAACATGGCCAAGCAGGTGGATGCCGACCAGCTGCAGAAGGTGAAGGACTACATGCTGAAACAGGCCGATATCGATGCCAAGCAGAACAGCTATTGGATCAACACCATCACCACCTTCAAGGAGTATGGTCTCGATGTATATACAGACTACAAGAAGACCGTCGAGGCCCTGACGGTTGACTCTGTGCGTGACTTCCTCAACGAGCTGCTGAAGAGTGGCAACCATGTGGAAGTGATTATGACACCCGAAACAAAGTAAATGTACGATATCAATCAGATAAGAACTGATTTCCCCATTCTGTCGAGGGAAGTATATGGTAAGCCGTTGGTTTATCTCGACAATGCGGCTACGACGCAGAAGCCGCTCTGCGTGCTCGATGCGATGCGCGAGGAGTATCTCAACGTGAATGCCAATGTGCATCGCGGCGTCCACTATCTCAGTCAGCAGGCCACAGACCTGCATGAGGCAGCCCGCGAGAAAGTGCGACGGTTTATCAATGCCCGGAAGATTGAGGAAATCATTTTTACGCGTGGAACGACAGAAGCCATCAATTTGGTGGCTTCATCGTTCTGCGATAGTCAGATGCAGGCTGGCGACGAAGTGCTCGTCACAGAGATGGAGCACCACTCGAACATCGTCTCCTGGCAGTTGCAGGCCATGAGGCAAGGCATCGTGGTGAGACATCTGCCTATTAGCGACGACGGCAAGCTGCTTATCGACCAGCTGGAGCCGCTTATCTCTGAGAAAACGAAGCTTATCAGCGTGGCCCATGTGAGCAACGTGCTGGGAACGGTGAATCCCGTCGAGGAGATTATCCGCATCGCTCACGCTCACGGCATCCCCGTCTTGGTGGATGGAGCCCAGAGTGCGCCCCACTTCAAGGTTGATGTGCAGGCGATGGACTGCGACTTCTTCGCCTTCAGCGGGCATAAGATGTACGGTCCTACGGGCATCGGCGTGCTCTACGGCAAGGAGGAGTGGCTCGACCGGCTGCCTCCCTATCAGGGCGGTGGCGAGATGATCGACAAGGTGACGTGGGAGCGAACCACCTTCGAGCGCCTGCCCTTCAAGTTTGAGGCTGGCACGCCCGACTATGTGGCTACTCACGGACTCGCGAAGGCCATCGACTATATCGAGACCATCGGCTTCGAGGCCATCCAGCAGCATGAGCATGAGCTCACCCGCTACTGCATGGAGCAGCTCCAGACCATCGACGGCATGAAGATCTACGGCCCGCAGGATGCATCGCAAAAAGATGCGGTCGTGAGTTTCAACGTCGGCGATATCCACCACTTGGACATGGGAACGCTGCTCGACCGTCTGGGCATCGCTGTGCGCACAGGTCATCACTGTGCTCAGCCTCTGATGGATCGTCTGGGCATCTCGGGCACCGTTCGCGCCTCGTTTGCCCTCTACAATACCAAGGAGGAGGTGGATGCGCTTGTGGCAGGCATCCGTCGCGTTGCGCAAATGTTTTGATATGCTGGCGAGTCACTATTACGAAGGCAAGGTGGAGGCGGGCTGCGACGAGGCTGGTCGTGGCTGCTTGGCAGGCAGTGTCTATGCTGCTGCCGTCATCCTGCCCGACGGTTATCAGAACGAGTTCCTCAACGACTCTAAGCAGCTCACGGAGAAGCGCCGCTATGAGTTGCGTGAGATCATCGAGCGCGATGCCGTAGCCTGGGCTGTGGGCATCGTCACCCCCGAGGAGATCGACAAGATCAATATCCTCAACGCTTCGATACTCGCCATGCATCGGGCACTGGATCAGCTGAAGGTGCGCCCAGAGGCCATCATCGTCGATGGCAACCGCTTCAAGCCCTATAAGAACCCCGCTGACGGCCAGAAGTTGCCCCATACGACGATTGTCAAGGGCGACGGCAAATATCTCTCTATCGCTGCCGCCAGCATCCTCGCCAAGACCTATCGTGATGACTACATGAACCGCTTGGCAGAGGAATATCCCCAATACGACTGGCGCTCCAACAAGGGCTATCCCACGAAGAAGCACCGCGAGGCCATCCGCCAATACGGCATCACCCCCTACCACCGCCGCAGCTATAATCTCCTCGGCGACGGCCAACTCAGTCTCGACTTCGGCGACTTCTGAAACTTTTTTTTGCCGAAATGTTTGGTCGTTTCCACATTATTTTCTACTTTTGCAGCGGTTTATTAATAAAACAGTTTTAAAACAATCTAAACAAACAATGAAAAAGTTTCAAATGATGATGGCTACGGTGCTGGTGGCACTGATGGCTTTTGCAGTCCAGAGCTGCGGTAGTGATGACAAAGACGATTTGAGTTCTTCTCCCTATGAGATTATCGGTACGTTTAGCCTTCAGCAGCAAGGTGAGTTTTCTGATGCTGATATTGAAAAAATGAAGAATTCCTTCGCAGAGGAGAATAAAGATAGTGAATACACGTTCTTAACTGATCAGATGGCGGAAAGCCGTACACAAACGCTTGTGCAAGCGTATGCTGGCTACCTGCAGCAAGTTGCCAAAGCGTCTCCTACGAACACAGCTGTGTTTACCGTCACCATTACTACTACCAATCTTAAGACCAAGAAGTTGGTCTGCAAGTGGGATGTCGTATGGGATAAGGGCTCTATTTCCACTAGGAAATATTAAGCGCAGATTTAATCAAAATAAAGAAGAGGTGGAACTTCAATGAAGTGAACCCCGAAAGTTAGACAAAAAACTTTCGGGGTTTATTATGTCTGATAGAAAACAAAAGAAACATGGTTATGTAGAGTGCTTGAAGTACATGCATATGATTAAAGAAGGAAGGTCCATT
>Ga0256405_10004839_pt1 | contig 24425 bp, 19 predicted proteins | sample RumenRJG_02DNA_FD_189096 | JGI IMG/M metagenome (GOLD analysis project Ga0256405, IMG submission 189096) | Bovine rumen microbial communities from Lethbridge, Alberta, Canada - RJG_02 | ecosystem: Host-associated > Mammals > Digestive system > Stomach > Rumen | place: Canada: Alberta... | reverse complement strand
CCATGAATATAAATAACTCTATTCGTTTCGTCGCGGATGATATCCAAATCCCAAAATTAGGTAGGGTCAAAGTTAAACTTCATCGTCGTTTGCCAGAATCATTTAAACTCACCATGGCTAGTGTTTCTAGAAAAGGCAAGTATTACTATGTTTCTTTATCAGGAGAAGAAGAATACTTTGACTATGCTGAATATATTAAAGAGAAACTTGATCCTAATAATTCCATTGGATTAGATTTTTCTTTAGCCCATCTCTTCGTTGATAGTAATGGCAATCATTTAGATATGCCAACATACTATCAGGATTCTTTAACTAAATTAGCCAAAGAACAAAGAAAACTCTCTCGTATGAAGAAAGATTCATCTCATTATCAAAAGCAATTAATGAGAATCAAGAATCTTCACGAACACATTGCTAATCAGAGAAAAGACTTTCTTCATAAGGTAAGTAGAAAGCTTGCTAATACTTATGATTATGTCTTTGTGGAGAATCTTGATTTAAAAGAGATGAGTGAGAGGAAAACTGATTTAAAACTAGGCATTTCTATATTTGATTTAGGATATGGGACTTTTCTTAACTATCTAAAATACAAACTAGAATGGCTCAATAAAAAGCTAGTTAAGATAGACAAGTACTATCCTTCTAGTCAATTGTGTTCTAGTTGCGGCTATCGTAAAACAGATTTAAAACTCGACAAGAGAAGTTGGATTTGTCCAGAATGCGGAGCTAGACATAATCGTGATTTTAATGCAGCGATTAACATCAAAAAAGAAGGAATAAGAATGATCCTTAATCCTTCTAATTAGTTCTAATCTAAACAAGTTGGATATCTTGTTAATAAATATCCTTAACCGAGGGACTCTCGGGGATAGCCCATTGATACTGAATTCATTAGAGTTCTTGAGTGGGAAGCCCATCTAAAATAGAGCAAGGCAGATGTCACTTTCAATAAAAACGATTGAGAAAACAAAAACCGCCACCGGGAGATGACGGTTTCTAGCACTAGTTTTTGTTTATTCTTCAAGCATGATGTCTCTAATTGTATCTAACGTTTCTGCTGGAATCTTACAACCGAGATTTAATAAGTTATAGATGTTGTCCTTTAATGGAGCGTTTTCATCATAAGCATAGCCATTAGTGGTATCTGTCTTAACAAAGTTAATAAGATTACGCCAGTGATCGTATTGATGATCACGCAAGTGACTTCTAATATGTTCGTTATTGATGGAACTATAGGAAGTTAATTCAAAGTCGATAACTAAATCACTATAGCTAACGCCTAATAAACCATTAATTAAGAAACCGAGTGTACCAGTTCTATCCGCACCACCATAGCAGTGATAATAAATTGGTTTTTTATCAGCTTCTTTAATATGTTCAAAGATTTTGGCAACTGTTTCTCTTGCTTTGGTTGGATTTGTGGCGCCTGTACCATCTTTTGAGAATGTTTCGTTGTAGGATTTAATAGCGAGCATTTCGTAAGCGATATCCCCATCTTCTGCGAAAGCATTGGCTTTATAACCATCACCGATATCACCAGTACCTCTTAAGTCGATTTCTAAACCACCGACCATGCCCATATCTTCTCTAAAAATTGCCTTACTTTCTTCAGTCGCGGTTAAAGCGTGGTCACCCCATGTTTTGATGGTGATTTCACCACCTCTATAAATGAGGCCTTGTTTGACTCTTTTACCAGAATCAGTCATAAAGCCACCATTATCACGGACATTGAATAATGGACGGGCACTAATCCAACGGACATAATCACCTGTTGTGAATGTGCCAATATCAGATTCTTCGTTATTGCCTTCTACTTTCCAATAATACTTAGTATTCATTAAAAGGTTTTTAACATTAACTGATGTTTCTTTTGTGACGTATTCTTTAGCGTTTTCAAAGTTTTCATTATCACTAACTAAAACTTTATATTGTTCAGCTTCATGACCTTCCACAACGTTAAAGACTAAATCAACACCGGTGTTTTTATCACTTCTATCAGGAGTGCTATTTCTCACTGTTTGGTTTTTGCCGTTTACTTCACCTGTATCAAGATAGACTCTATCTTCATCTTTCTTGCTACCTTCATCAATATCGATACCATCTTCACCATATAAGTCCCAAATCTTATAGATGTCGCCACCTTCCGCTTTGTATTGGACTTCTTGTTTCTTCATGTCATCGATATATTGTTTGACGTTACTTGTCACCATTGTGGCGTTTTCAACATCATTCAATCTAATGAAATATTCTTTCTTTGGGGTGTTATTTTGGCAAGCCACCAAAAAGGCCACCATCGCCAAAGAAAATAAAGTCACTTTTGTGTGTTTCATAAATTCTTTCCTCTATTCTTATCTTAAAAATAATAGCAACAAAAAAGTCATTCTTCAAGAATGACCGTTTTGCTATTTCCTTTCCTCTGGTTTGAGTTTGGCCATATTGATATGGCAATACCCTTGAGGATTCTTATCTAGATAGTCTTGATGATACTCTTCAGCGGTATAGAACTTATTAAGACAAGTAACTTCAATCTTATAATCTTTTTGTAAGACTTTATCGAAATATTTTTTTATTATTTCTTTATCAATATCGTTTTGATAATAGACACCTGTGCGATATTGAACACCTTCATCTTCGCCTTGTTTGTTGACTGAATATGGATCAACGACACGAAGGTATAATTCGAGTATTTTTTCTAAAGAAATGACACTTTCATCATAGTCGATTTTCACTGTTTCACTAGCGTCGTCTAGACCATGTTTTAAGTCTTCGTATTTAGGGTTATCTAAAGTGCCATTGGCATAGCCAACTTCTGTATTAACAATACCTTTCGCTAATGAGAAGAAATGTTCCACTCCCCAGAAGCAACCACCAGCGAGATAAATAGTTTTCATATGGCTTATTATCCTCGTATTTATTCTATAAGTAAAACGATATGCATTAATTAGATGGATATGTTTGGTTATTACTAACCGGGGTACCGTTAAGAGTAATGGAATATCCAGTAGCAATATCACTGACTTCTAAAGTTGTGCCATTCATTTCAATGGCGATGTAAACAAAGGCTTTAGCAATGATTTTGCCAATGTTACTCCTAATTCTTTTATTTCTTTAAGAAATAGTAGATCATTATTGCAGCTTCTAGTGGCACCCCGACAAGGAATATCATCCAAGCATAATAATTACTGATTAATAGTTGCAAGAATCCAACCAGCAAAATTGACCACATTAAAATAGACAAACTGATTGACATAGCAAACCTATGATCACGTCTTTTTAAAAATATAGACATGATAATCGCACATAATGGTATCGCATATATAAAGGCAATCCAGAATGTACTCGCATTACTGATATCTCTTAATGAAGCAATCAGAAACACAACTGTAGCGACGGTGAATACAGAGATACAAAGCAAAATAGTGACGAGAAGTCCGTTGATAAACATCTTACTAGACTTTTTCACAAACTTCTTTTGTGCATCTTCGTTCTCATGGAAAAAGTAGTCGATTTGAACATCAAAAAGGTTCGCTAAAGCAAGCAAAGCGTCTGGATCTGGACTGGATTCACCTCTCTCCCATTTGGAGATTGCCTTATCTGAGTAGTCCATTTTTTCGGCGAGTTCAAGTTGAGTCCACTTCTTACCTTTTCTTAAAAAAGTTATGTTCCCGCCTATGATTTCTTTAATGTCACGTGTATTTTTTGTCACAAAAAATCTTCTCTACGAATTGTAGAATACAAATTCTACGAAAAATATTATATCAGTTTATATTGTTTTTTCAATTAAAGTAATAATCTATTCGTGCTCGAGGGGTTTATGAAAGTTCTTGTAGTAGCAGATGTATTAGGAGAAGAGAATAATGGCACTACTATTGCGTGCATGAATTTAGTAAGATATATGTCGTCTCAAGGCGATGATGTCAAAATCTTATGTGCGGATCGCGATAAAAAAGGTAACCATAATTATTTTGTTGTACCAGAACTAAATTTAGGTTACATCATCAATTACTTTGTTCATAAAAACAATGTTGTATTAGCTAAACCAACTAAGAAAATAATACGAAAAGCATTAGATGGTGTTGATGTTGTTCACATTATGATGCCTTTCGCATTGGGTAGAGCAACATTAAAAGAGGCAAGAAAAATGGGCATTCCAGTTACTGCTGGGTTCCACTGCCAAGCTGAAAACTTTACAGCTCACCTCGGATTAATGAATGTTCCACTAGCAAATAATCTCACATATAAGAATTTCTATAATCATTTTTATAAATACGTGGACGCTATTCACTATCCAACTGATTTTATTAGAGAATATTTTGAACGTGTCATAAAAAGAAAAACAAATTCATATGTCATCTCTAATGGCGTGAATCATCAATATAAGAAATATAAATTGGAGAGAAAAGGTAAACTAGCCAATCACTTTAATATCTTGTTTATTGGTAGATATTCAAAAGAAAAAACACACCCGTTGCTTATAAAAGCGGTTTCTTTATCAAAACACAAGGATGATATTCAACTTATTTTTGCTGGTCAAGGTCCGTATGCAAACAGCATGAAAAAACTTTCAAAAGAATTAGGGATTATTCCACCAATCATGAAGTTTTATTCAAGACAAGATTTAGTGAAAGTTATCAATTCATGTGACTTATATGTCCATCCAGCAGAAATTGAAATTGAAGCTATCTCCTGTTTAGAAGCTATTACATGTGGATTAGTACCAGTAATATCTGATTCAGAGAGAAGTGCGACTAATAAATTTGCTCTGAGTGAAAAGAATCTCTTCAAATACGATTCTCCAGAAGATTTAGCGAATAAAATTGATTACTGGATTGAACATCCTGAAGAAAAAGAAGAATGTTCTAAACAATATCTCGGTTATACAAAACAGTTCGAACAAAATTACTGTATGGAAAAGACAAGAAACATGATTCTCTCTTATACAAAAAAAGATTGTTATACAACTCAAGAGAAAAGATATTACCAAGATGAAATAAACGATGACTTCGCAAATAACGGTATTGTCGCAAAACACAATAAAGTTGGATATAAATATATCCATAAGAATATTTTCTTTAGATTTTTCTCTACTTTATTAAGAACAATTGTCAGACCATTAATCTGGTTGATGAACAAGATTGTTTATAAGCAAAAGATAGTTAATAAAAAGATATTAAAGAAATATAAGAAGAGTGGTTACTTCATATATGCTAATCACACTACTTCTATGGGTGATGCTTATACTCCAAATATCTTATCGAGAAAGAATTACATCCTAGTAGGCGAAGAAGCCACAAGCATACCATTTGTTAGAACGATAGTTTCAATGTTAGGGGCACTGCCAATCCCATATCACAGTGAAAATATCAAACCATTCTTAGATTCAGTTCAATATTATATAAAAGATAAAAAAGCCTCTATTACCATCTATCCAGAAGCACATATCTGGCCAACATATACAAAAATAAGAAACTTCAAACATGCATCATTTAGATATCCAGTTGACCTAAATGTTCCTTGCTTCTCTATCACTAACACATATAGACCAGGAAAGAATCCAAAGAAGCCAAAACTCGTTTCAATCATCGATGGTCCATTCTATCCAAACCCATCTCTTAATCGAGCGGATGCGATTAAAGATTTAAGAGACCAAATATATGAAAATATGGTAAGAAGGGCAGCAGAAGTCCCACAAATTGAACAAATTCGATATATTAAAGTCGAAAAGTAAAGGGGCTGTTGAAAAACCTAATAAAATAAGAAAAAAAGCGAATTTGCCTAGGCATTTTCGCTGTTTCTTCATTATGGTCGGAAAGATGGGATTCGAACCCACGACCTCTCGCTCCCGAAGCGAGCGCACTACCAAGCTGTGCTACTTCCCGCTTAGAAATCGAATAATGAGAGTTGATCACTTTCAGAGAGCGAATCTAAAACACCCATATCTGTTAAGTCTTGGACATTAGTGGATGTGAGTTTGGTTCTTCTTAATAAATCTTCCTTAGATAAGAATTCACCATTCTTTCTTTCTTCCACGACTGTGATGGCGTTGTTTTCGCCTAAACCGTCAATGGTGATAAACGGTGGAATTAAAGCTTTGTGTTCGTAGTCAACAACGAAGTTAGAAGCGTCACTTCTATATAAATCAATGTTAGAGAAATGATAACCTCTTTGCACCATTTCTAAAGCATTGATTAAGGTCTTTAATTGTTCTGCTTCTTTTGGTGAAAGCTTTTCATTAGAAATTCTTTGTTTAGTACGTAATTCTTCGATTTTACTAATGATGGCATCCTTTCCTTTAATCATGGTCTTGATGTCATATTGCTTACTTCTAACAGAGAAGAAGGTCGCATAGAACTCTAAAGGATAGTAGATTTTGAAGTAACCTACTCTGACCGCCATAGTGACATACGCAACAGCGTGACCTTTAGGGAACATGTATTTAATCTTCTTGCATGATTCGATATACCATTCAGGCACTTTATTAGCCTTCATGATTTCTTCATATTGTTCTTTTAAACCACGGCCTTTACGAACGTCTTCCATAATCATAAAGGAGATATTGCTTGGAATACCTTTACTGATAAGATAGGTCATAATATCATCACGACATCCGATAACTTCTTGTAATGTTGCAGTGCCGTTTTTAACAAGTTCATCAGAGTTACCCTGCCACACACCAGTACCATGTGTTAGACCAGAAATAATGACTAAGTCAGAGAATGATTTAGGATTTGTTTCTTCCAAAACACCTCTAACGAATTCAGTACCGAATTCAGGAAGTAATAGCGCACCTGTTTTTGCATTCATATAGTCATGATCCATACCTAAAGCTTCTGCGCTTGAGAATAAGGAAAGAACTTTCTTATCGTTCATTGGGATATCTTGAAGCTTAACACCAGTTAAGTCAGACATCATTTTTAAGGCCATTGGGTCGACGTGACCTAAAAGGTCAAGTTTAAGAATTGTGTCATGGATAGAATGGAAGTCGAAGTGTGTGGTCTTCCAGTTACTATCGATATCATCAGCAGGATATTGCACAGGAGTGAAGTCATATACTTCATGATCAGTAGGAACAACGACAATGCCACCTGGGTGTTGACCTGTTGTACGTTTAACATCAATACATCCACTAGCGAGATAAGCAATCTTCACTTTTGGATATGTTTCAAGGTCTAAGCCTTTTCTTTCAATATAGCCGCGTGCAAAACCGAAAGCAGTCTTATCCGCGACTGTTTCAATCGTGCCCGCTCTAAAGACGTTATTTTCACCTAATAACACTTTTGTGTAGTCATGAGCCCTAGCTTGATAATCACCAGGGAAGTTAAGGTCAATATCAGGAGTCTTTTCAGCGTTGAAGCCTAAGAATGTTTCAAATGGAATATTTTGACCATCGTGCACTAAAGGTGTGCCACATTCAGGACAGAGTCTATCTGGTAAATCATAACCAGAACGATATTCAGGCATCGTTTCACTTGTCCATTCAAAATGTTTACATTTTGGACAACGGTAATGAGGCGGTAATGGATTAACTTCTGTGATGTTGGACATAGTCGCCACAAAAGAAGAACCGACAGAACCACGGCTACCGACGATGTAACCATCTTCATTTGCTTTTTTAATTAATAAGTGAGCGATGTAGTAAATAACGGAATAACCATTAGAGATAATACCGTTAAGTTCTTTTTCTAAACGAGTTTCAATATATTCAGGAAGTGGATCACCATATAATTCATGGGCTTTTTCATAGCACATGTTCTTTAAATTGGTTTCACAGTTTTCAATGGTTGGGGTATATAGGTGATCATTAGGAACAGGTAAAATAGGCTCAATCATATCCGCAATCATGTTTGTATTTGTAACTGTGACTTCATAAGCTTTTTCTTCACCTAAGAATTCCATACACTTAAGCATTTCATCAGTTGAACGATAATGTTGGTCTGGATTTTCAAATTCAGGCATCTTACTACGTTTATATGGATTGAGTGGGTGATTTACACCACCAATACCTTTAGCGGAAATATAGACATCTCTAAAGACTTTATGTCTCTTATCAACATAGTGAACATCACCTGTAGCGCAGACTGGTTTACCCATCTCATCAGCGCATCTAACGATATCTTTGATATGCATTAATAAGTCTTCTTTATCCATATCACCCATATTGATGAGGAATGAATAGTTTTCTAATGGCTGAATTTCAATATAGTCATAGAAAGAGATGGCTTGTTTAAGGACATCATCACCATAGTTAGAAGCCGCTCTAAAGACATCACCATTGAAGCAAGCGGAACCAATGATTAAGTTTTCTCTTAATTTTTCAATTTCACTACGTGGAATCTTTGGAACATCCGCTAAATAATCAATATGTGAATATGAAACGAGTTTATATAAGGCTTTAAGACCTTCCTTATTCTTTGCTAAAGCAATGACATGTGTTGGTCTAATGTGTTTATAAAGAGCTTTTGGCGTACCTAATTCCCCTAAAGCGGCATGAGTTAAATGACGGTTACTCTTTGTTAAAAGAACAAGCATTGGCATCCAAACATCATTTAAGACCTTCGCGTCGTAGTCTGCTCTATGGGCTTCATCTTCTTTATATTCAACTTCCATATTACGGCATAAGCTACCTAAAGTATGGCTTCTAGATTCTGGGAATAAATAACGTGATAAAGGAAGAGTGTCGATTACTGGATTAGTTAGAATTGGCATGTTTTCTCTCTTTAAAGCGTATTGCAAGAATGAAAAGTCAAAGGATGCGTTATGTGTCACTAAAATCGCATCACCAATCCACTCAATAATCTTTGGTAAAGCCTCTCTAATAGTAGGTTGCTTCTCTAACATCTTATCTGTGATATTAGTAATTTCAACAATACGTTTTGGAAGTGGTCTTTCAGGATTGATAAGTAAATCCATTGATTCAGTGACAATACCGTGTTCAACCTTAACCGCACCAAATTCAATAATGCGATCATAATAGGCATTTAAACCAGTTGTTTCTAAGTCGAGAACAACATACTTGGCCTTATTTAATTCGACAGGTGATGGGTTTTGGATGTATTTAAGGTCATCAACCATGTAGAATTCAACACCATAAAGCATCTTAATGCCAGTCTTTTTACCAGCATCTTGGGCATCTGGATAGCCTTGAACAACAGCGTGGTCAGTAATTGCCATAGCGGTATGACCTAAGGCTTTAGCGTATTTAGCATATTCAATCATATGGCTAATGCCATCCATTGTGGACATATTGGAATGTAGGTGAAGTTCAACACGCTTCTTTTCAGAAGTATCTTTTTGAATTTCGTCTGGTGGTAGTAAGTCAATATAATGGGCTTTAACCGCCATTGTTTTGTTATATTCATCGTAGTAGGCAGCACCACGTACACGGACATTAGTGCCCCACTTTTTCATTTCTTCAATTGTTTCATCAGATAATGATGCATTTTGATACATGTTAGCATAAATGGCACCGTCTGCATCATCAAACAAACCGATGTTTAATTTCTTTCTTTCACCGTATTCGTTGATTTCAACGGAGAAGACTTTAGCGGAGAAGTCAACATGGTCTGTTGTTCTCACAATATCATCGATCTTTTCAAGTGGTTCATAATTACCACGTTTATTTAATCTCGCTCTTTCTCTGTCTCTGGCCATTTCTCTAGCGTTTTGACGAGCGCGTTTTAATAATTCATCTTCAGTTTCTTCGTTTAACTGGGCTTTTTCTTCTGCGATTAATTGTTCAACTTCACTACGGTCGTTGATTTGTCTAGCGGCGCTTTCTTCTTCTAAGGCTTCTTCTGCTTCTTTATTAGCCTTTTGGACAATCTTACGCATTTCACTCTTGGAGATATTAACTTCTGCCTCTTGAGGAGCGACTTCTTCCTTAATGGAGAATTCGTAATTTAAGAAGTCTAAAAAGTCTCTAAAGTCTTTAATGCAACTCTGATATTGTTCTTTCTCTGCTTCATTAGCGTAAGTCACTTTTAATAAGACATCATCTTGTGGTTCTAAAAGAAGATTATGAGGGACGTGGTAAATAGTTTGATACCATTCCTCAAATAACTCTAATAGGTCTTTCATATCTGGTCTTACTATGTAAGAGAAACGGAGCATATATGGATAAGTTAAAGTATTTAAACCATCTTGGAATTCTCTTAATAAATGATATTTCCAAGGTGTCTTTTTAACGATCACCATATCAACTTGTTCACGTTTAAAGCGGTTACGACCCACCATTTCAAAGTCCAAGTCAAAAGCTTCGACGTTGTCGATATGAATATGGTTTAAGAAAGATATCATCTTATCTGTCATAACACCACCGCCATAAAGAAGTAGCGAGCTACATCTTTAACTACTAATGCTCCCATAAGTAATAATAACAAGCCTAAGCCGATTAGGGAGACAATATTTTTAACTTTATCTGGAATCTTCTTTCTTGTACCAGCTTCGATGAAGGTGACAAGTAATTGCCAGCCATCTAAGCCAGGGAATGGGAGAAGATTAAATACCGCTAAGTTAACGGAAATAAATGCCCAAACATATAAGAATCTAGCAAAGCCAAAGTTTTGTAAAACACCTGTGGTTTCAAAAGCCACAGCAATAATACCACCAGTATCTTTCCATGCACTTGGTTTAGTGAATAAATCACCAATTGCTCTTACTAATAAGACTGAGGATTCACCAAAGTCACGGAAACTCTTACCGAATGCTTGACCAGCATTAAGTTGGACAGTTCTTAAGTATAAGGAACAACCATAGGTTGAAATAACACCATCTTTTTGTTGGATATCAAAAGAAGCAACATCACCATCAACAAGTTTGCCTTCTTGATCACCTGTACCAGGCACTTTCTTTGTAATGTGAATATTTGCAGTTGTAAAATCTTTGTTCACATTTTTAGAAAAATCAGGAATTAATTGACCATCCATTGATTGCTTTTCAATCGATGTGATTTTGTATTGACCTTGGTATGGATCTTGGACTTTTAAGACTTTGTCACCTATTTTCCATGTGCCATTAACATTAACTACCTCACCATCTTCACCACTTCTTAATAAGAATTTAACAGAGGCAGCATTTTCATAAGTTACTAAATATGTTGAACCTAATGTTTCAGCGGCTTTAGTTTCATAGATGAATGTGAAATTAGCGAAGTCGGTATTCTTTAAACTAAGATTTGTAAAGTTAAAGCATGTCACATATTTAACGGAATCATTACCGTCAAACGTTGTAGCGGTATCAGCGAGGAAGTATGTTCTTTGAACATTTGCGACTTCATCGTAGTATTGCCAGTTTTCGACTTTGATATAATCTTCACTTCTTAAACCAGCATTATAGGCCACAGAAGATTCTTTAATCGCGACTTGGTTAATATAGTCATATGTTTGTTGTGGGATGCAGTTACTAATAAAGAAGAAAGTAAGTGCTAAAACGGAGTTCATAGTGACACCCGCCACTAAAATGATGGCGCGTTTCCACCACTTGATATTATTAAGGGAACGTTCAGGTGGTACTTCTACCCCTTCTGGTAATTCTACTCCTTCTCCATACATTGAGACGTATCCACCAAAAGGAATGGCTCTTAAGGAGAACTGAGTTTCACCATTCTTCCTCTTAAACTTAAAAAGAAGAGGACCCATACCGATTGAATATTCTAAACAATAGACATTGAATGCTTTAGCAGCGGCTAAGTGGCCAAGTTCATGGACAATAATTAAAACGGATAAGAAAACGATGAATAGCAAAATATAAAGAATTGTGGATAATACTTGCATTCTTAGTTCCTCCTTCCGTTAATAAGCTCTTTGACTCTCGCTCTCGTAGATAAATCTATCTTCTTAAGTGTGTCATAATTAGGCTTTTTAATTAATTTGTGTTCGCTCACACATTGATTGATGATTTCTTCGATGCCTAAGAAAGGAATCTTATGGTCTAAAAAAGCATAAACTGCTTCTTCGTTAGCGGCGTTAAATACCGCACCTAAGGATCCTTTTTCTAAGATGACTTTTTTAGCTAATCTAACGATTGGATAACGGTCTTCGTTAAAGTCGGCAAAAGTCGTATTTTTAATCTTAGAGAGGTCATCACTTACGACAGTTTCATAATTGATTAAGCCTTGATATAAGGCATACTTAATAGGCTTACGCATGTCAGGCTTACCAACCTCCATGCGATACGTGCCATTATTATAGCGCACAAGCGAATGTACGTAAGAGTTTAAATTCAAAATCGTGGATATTTTATCTATTGGCAAGCCGAATAGATAATGTGCCTCAATAATTTCAAAAGCTTTATTGACCATAGTGGCGCTATCGATGGTAATCTTTTTACCCATTTTCCAGTTAGGATGGTTAAGGGCTTGTTCTGGTGTGACATCTTTTAATTGATCTCTAGATAAGTTTCTAAAAGCACCACCTGAGGCGGTAATAATTACTTTATCAATATCGGTGTTTTGGACCGCTAAGCATTTAGCGATAGCAACGTGTTCACTATCGATTGGTACAAGTTTACCTTTACCTTGCTTTAATAAGTCATTAATGATTTCACCACCAACAACTAAAGATTCCTTATTGGATAAGGCCACTATTTTGTTATTTTCTAATGCTTCAATTGTGGGTCTTAAGCCAACAAAACCCACTAAAGCATTAACAACCATTTGAGCGTTGCTCACTCTAATTAATTCAAGCAAACCTTCATCACCATAAAAGAAGGTAATGTTTGGATAGGCTTTCTTAAAGTAACTAAGTTTGTTTTTATCTTGGATACAAATAGCTTTAACATTTAGGAAATGATTTAAGATACCTCTAATCTTTCTTGTTTGATGGCCAACAGAAAAAGCGAGGAGGTCAAAATCATTTGGGTTTTTGAGCATCACGTCAATTGTTTGACTACCGATTGAGCCAGATGCCCCTAGGAGGCATACGGTCATCATGGAAGAATAAATACTCCCGGTACGTCACAGAAGATAGATGTATAAATAGCGACAGTAATAGCCGCAAATAAAATCGAATCTAAGCGGTCAAGAATACCACCATGACCTGGAATTAATCTACTGAAATCCTTGATTTCGTAGTGTCTCTTAATTGAGGAGAAGACTAAGTCACCGATAACTGATACTAATGGAATTAATGTTGAAAGAATAATAATGTGATACCAGTGATTGATATCTAATAAACCTTTTAAGATTGGGTGCCCCACTGCGCTCATAATGAAGGCAAAGCCTGAGCAGAATAAGCTAGTTAAAATGACACCGCCAAAGAAACCTTCCCAAGTTTTCTTAGGAGAGAGTCTTGGGTTCATTTTATGTTTACCAAAGAAGACACCAACGAAATAGGCAAAGGCATCATTTAAGCAAGCGCCCAAGGCCACATATAAAAGGAATAAGAATGACTCGGCATTATCATAACCATTGATATATGGGACGGTTTTTCCTAAATCAGCGAGTTCTTCATGGTATAAATGCACTGGGAAATAACGGATAAACAATAAACTTTCTAAGCCTAAGGAAATGATGATAACTGTGGTAATAATGAAACAGGCATCAATAATGGTAAAGTTCTTATCAATAATGACGGTCATTGCGGAAAGAATAATACCAACGAAGATAATTGTGACACTTAATGTAACACGATTATAACTATCGTATAAGCCATGCCATTCACCACCATTATTGAACATCTTTGGAATATCTTGGAAGAAATTCCAGAACAATATGAGAAACGCTAGGATAAAGGTAGTAATGTATAAAGCTTTAGAATATTTTGTTTTAGCGCATCTAATGATTTCAATAATGGCGAAAACTAAGACAACACAAACAAAACCAAAGAATGGCCAATCACCGAAGATGACGAAAGGTAAAACAATCGCAATTGCAGTTAAGCCAGCGATAATTCTAGTGCGCATTGATGTTGCGGCTTCATTGCTTAATTCGTTTGGTTGAAAAATTGGTTTATGATCTCTCATATTTTTTAACACTAGAAATAGTATACACATAAAAAGCGGTATTTGTAACAAATATCCGCTCTTTTATTTAATTTGTTGGTTGATGATTAGATAGACATCAATTCTTTTTCTTTGTCAGCGACGACTTGATCAACCGCTTTGATGGAATCTGCGACGACTTTTTCTAAGTCTTCTAACATCTTCTTTTGATAGTCTTCTGTATAAGCATCATCATCTTTTGCTAATTCAACATAGTCACGACGAATGTTACGAATCGCAACCTTGATTTCTTCACCATATTTCTTAGCTTGTTTAACAACTTCTCTTCTTCTTTCTTCGGTTAGTGGAGGAATTGTTAATCTGATTTGTGTACCTTCGTTAATTGGGTTAATTCCTAAATCGCTCTTATTGATGGCAGCGATAATGGATTTAGCGTCATTTTTATCGTAAGGTTTAATGAGTAATTGTCTTGGTTCTGGAACAGAAACGGAACTCATTTGGTTGATTGGGGTCATTGTGCCATAGTAATCAACTTCAATACCGTTAAGCATATTTGGTGTTGCTTTACCTGTTCTTAAAGAGGTTAATTGTTGTTTTAAAGAATCGATGGATTTATTCATCTTTTCTTGCATATCTAATACGAGTTCATCCATGAGTGATTATTCTCCTTTTTTGCAGATACTACCAACATTCTTGCCTTGAGCGGCAGCGATAAAATTATCAGCTTCCATTCTAAAGACACGAATTTGGATATCTTTATCCTTAATTAATTCTATCGCAGATATATCCATAATTTGAAGATTAAGTTTTAACATTTCTTCATAAGTGATGACTGGGAAGAATTTAGCGGTACTATCTTTTCTTGGGTCTTTATCATAAACACCCTCTACACCATTCTTGCCCATTAAGATTGCATCACAGTTAAGTTCAACCGCACGCATAGCTGCAGCGGTATCTGTGGAGCAATATGGTTTACCTGTACCACCAGAAAGGAAGACAACTTTGCCTTCATTCATGGCTTTATCAGCAACTTCAACGCTATAAGGAACATTGACTTCTGGAACTGGGCCAATTGCGCTTGTGACGAGTGATTTAACACCTAAGACTTTTAATCTTGCACCTAATGCCACAGCGTTAATAACTGTGCCCATCATACCCATATAATCCGCTTCAAATTGATCCATACCAGCATCTTTGGCAATCTTACCACGCCAGATGTTGCCAGCACCGATAACAATACAAACTTGGACACCACTTTCATGGATTTTCTTGACCATTTGCGCCATGTTATCCAATGCTTCTGCGGAAAGAATAGCGTCACTATTTTCTTTTAAGGCTTCGCCTGATAGCTTTAATAAAACTCTTTTATATGCCATGTTTTGCCTCCTAAAAAAAGAAACACCAAAAGGTGCTTCTTTTAATTGTTTAATTACTTCATTTGGCTCATGACTTCGCTAGCGAAATCATCTTTACGTTTTTCAATACCTTCACCAACTTGGTAGCGGACGTATTTGAGAACGTTTGTCTTCTTTTCTTGAAGGACTTGGCCAACTTTCTTACCAGATTCAGTATCGAGTAAGTATGGTTGTTCAAGAAGAACCATTTCGGCGAAGTATTTGTTAACTTTACCACCGATGATTTTCTTGAGCATTTCTTCTGGCTTGCCAGCGAGTTTTGGATCTTGCTTAGCAGCTTCGAGTTGGATCTTTGTTTCGTGTTCGATAGCATCGCTACCGATAGCGTTTGTGTCTAAGTAGGCTGGGTTATTGGCAGCGATGTGCATAGCAATACCTTTGCCTAATTCTGGATCTTCTTTATCTAAGACGACCGCAACGGCAATCTTACCACCCATGTGGATGTATGTGTAAACGAATTGGCCAGCTTCTTGGTTGATAAGAGTGAATCTACGTAAGTCGAATTTTTCACCCATTTTAACTGTAGCGTCTGTGAATAAGTCAGTTGTTAAAGCTTTAGCTTCTTCAACATCTTTTGGTTCTTTTTCTAAGATGACTTTAGCGCAGTTTTCCACTAATTCACGGAAAGCATCACCTTTAGCGACGAAGTCTGTTTCACAGTTAACTTCGATAACGACGGATCTACCGCATTTTTCGCATGTCTTTGTTAAGGCTAAACCTTCAGCAGCAATACGATCAGCTTTCTTAGCAGCTTTGGCTAAACCTTTTTCTCTTAACCAGTCGGTAGCTTTGTCTAAATCTTCACCGTTGTTTAATAAAGCGGCTTTGCAGTCCATAAGACCCGCACCGGTTCTATCACGTAATTGTTTGATTAAATCAATTAAGGCCATTATTTGTCTTCTCCTTCAGCCTTTGGAGCTTCCTTGGCTTCTTCAGCAGCGGCTGGAGCTTCTTCACCTTCAGCTTTTGGGGCTTTTGGTTTAGCGGCTCTGCGTTGTTGTTTTTCAGCGTTACGGCGAGCTTCTCTTTCGGCTTGTTCTTTTTCATAAGCTTCTTGACGGGCTTGTCTTTCAGCTCTGATCTTTGCTAATTTTTCAGCGTTTTCTTTTTCTGTTTGGCGAATGACTTCTTTCATTGTGACGGCTTCGCCTTCATCTTTTGTATAGGCCACGACTGGGACACCGTTCTTACTTTCAACGATAGCGTCAGCGATGACGGCTAAGATTAAGCTGAAGGAACGAACTGCATCGTCGTTAGCTGGAATGACATAGTCAACGACATCTGGATCACTGTTTGTGTCAACGATAGCGAAGACTGGGATGCCTAACTTTCTAGCTTCGGCAACAGCATTGTGTTCAATGCGTGGGTCAATAACGAACATGGCGTTAGGAATTTTTCTCATTTCCTTAATACCATCTAAGTTCTTGGATAATTTTTCTTTTTCTCTTCTGAGTTGAGCGGCTTCAACTTTGCTTAATAAATCAAGTTCGCCTTCTTCTTCTCTTCTTTCGAGATCTTTCAAGTATCTAATTCTGGATTGGATGGTCTTGAAGTTTGTTAATGTACCACCTAACCAACGGTTGGTGATGTAGAAACTGCCAGAACGTAAAGCTTCTTGTTGGACAGCTTCTTGGCATTGTTTCTTTGTACCGACGAATAAGACTTTGCCACCGTTATCAACGATTTCTTTCATTTTGGCGTAGGCAACTGTAATTGCATCGACTGTTTGTTGTAAGTCAATGATGTAAACACCATTTCTTGCACCATAGATGTACTTTTTCATCTTTGGGTTCCATCTACGGGTTTGATGACCAAAGTGAGCACCGGCTTCGAGAAGTTTTCTCATTGTAATAACTGGTGCATCAGGATCATGCATAACTGCTTCCATTGTTGGGGCAGCTTGTTCTGGAGCTTGTTCAGCTTCGAGAACTTCTTTCTTTTCTTCTGCCATTTTTAGGCCTCCTTTTGTTGTACCTCCATTGCTTCGAAGAACCCGACCACTTGTTTTCAACAAGCACATTGGCGGTTCAATCCACAATGTGTGTATTTGCTGTATCCACAGCGTTTAATATATTAACAAAACCCTAGTGAGCGCGCAAGAAAAATATAAATATTATTTCTTTTTAGCTCTTGGGTGAGCAGACATATACGTTTCTTTCATCGCTTCTTCTGTGACGTGAGTGTAGACCTGTGTCGCGTTTATGCTCTCGTGTCCGAGGAGTTCCTGGATAACACGGAGGTCCGCTCCATTTTCTAATAAGTGTGTCGCAAATGAGTGTCTGAGAATGTGTGGGTGTAAACCTACAAATACACCTGTTTTCTCTTCAATAGCGTCCAGGATATACTCTAGTCCTCTAGTGGTTAGCTTTTTACCTTTAGCGTTTAAGAATAAAGAAGCTGGATGGTCCTTGCTCTTCTTTAATAGTTCCATTCTTTCATGTTCAATATAGTACTTGATGGCTTTTTGACAATCAGGGGCGAAAGGAACGATTCTTTCCTTGTTACCTTTACCCAAAACACGTACCACCCTGTCTCTTAACTGCACATCTTGGACATTTAGGTTCACTAATTCTTCCGCTCGGATACCAGAATAATAGAGCAAACTTAGGATTGCTTGGTCACGAGATTTGAGTGAATCTTGTCTTTCAGCATTTCTTTTAAAAATCTGCTCAATTTGGTCTTTGTAAAGAGCGTGAGGATATTTTGTTGGCACCTTAGGGGCGCTTATAAAAATGAATGGGTTATCATCTAAGTAACCTACATTTACCATATATTTATAGAAGTGTCTTAATGATGACAGGCGTCTCTTACAACTTCGTTTACTAACACCTCTAGCCATTTCTTCCGTTAAGAAATTACGGATGACCATCGTATCCACTTTCTCTAAAAGAACATCTTCCTTAAAAAGATAAGCACAAAACTTATCAATGTCTTCTTGATAACTAGAGACTGTCTTTTTGGAGTAGTTTCTCACATTTAATAGATGATCTAAAAACTCTTGTTCAGGTTTATTCATACAATTATCATAACAAAAATATGAAAAAAAACGGATATTACTTCCGTTTTTTTCTCATGATTCTTTCCATGTGATTGCACTTTGGATAATTGATACATCCAAGGAAGTAGCCGAATCTGCCTTTCTTCTTGACGAGATAACCATCGCAATCAGGACAATCTTTGACTTTCTTTTCTTCTTCAATCACTGGAGAAGTATTTGAGCTCGCTACTTTTCTAGTGTAACGGCATTTTGGGAAGTTGGAACATGTGATGAAGGAGTTACCATTTTTGTTTCTTAGTAATAATTCACCACCACATTCAGGACACTTTTCACCAATTGGAGTTGGCTTTGGTGCATCGCTTTCTTGTTTTTGAACGTATTTACATTCTGGGAAGTTAGAGCAGCCAACGAATTGACCGTTTTTACCTTCCTTGATCACTAGTGGCGCACCACATTTTGGACACTTTTCACCAGTTTCAACAAAGCTTTCTTTATACATGATTTTGCTAACTCTATCGAATTCTTCGATAAATGGATAGTAGAAATCATTTAAAATCTTACTTCTAGATTGGTTACCTTCTTCAATGTTATCGAGTTTCTTTTCCATCGTCGCTGTGTACTTTGTGTTAACGATTTCTGGGAAGTATTTATTCAAGACAACAGAAGTTAAGTTACCTTGTTTTGTGGTAATTAAGATACCATTTTCGTTATCAACATATTTTCTCTTTCTGATGGTATCAATTGTGGAAGCATATGTTGATGGTCTACCAATACCGACTTCTTCCATAAGTCTAACAATCTTCGCTTCAGAATAATGAGCTGGAGGTTGTGTAAACTTTTGTTCAGTTTCTTTAAGTGTGACTTCGAATTGTTCATCATTTTCAAAGTCTGGGAAGAATTCGAAATGATATTCTTCTTTTTCAGCATCTTTATAGATCGCTTCATAACCTTGGAAGAGGGTACGAGTTAAATCTAATTTGAACATTAAGCCATCACCTTCTAAGAAGACAGTCATTTGTTCATCTTTCTTAGACTGCATCAAAGATGCAAGTGTGCGGTTATAGATTAATTTATAAAGATTATATTGATCATTTGTTAAGAATTTTCTAACGGATTCTGGAGTACGATGGTTGCTTGTTGGACGAATTGCTTCGTGAGCATCTTGCATCATACTAACTTGTCTAATCTTTTTCGCATGACCTAAATATTCTTTACCGAATTTTTCAGTAATATAGTCAGTCGCACGTTGGACGAATGTTGGCGATAAACGTGTACTATCAGTACGCATATAGGTGATTAAACCAACATGTTCACCATCGACTTCAATACCTTCATATAGTTGCTGTGCAACTAATTGAGTTTTCTTTGTCTTGAATTTTAAACGAGAGAAAGCTTCTTGTTGTAAGGTGGAAGTAATGAATGGTTCTTTACTATCACTAATCTTGATTTTCTTTTCGACTTTCGCAACGTTTAACTTTTCTGGAATTCTATCTAAAATAGCGTGAGCTTGTTCACTATTTTTGATTTCAACATCTTGACCATTATCAGAAAGTAAAGCGACACTGAATTCTTTATTGAACGCTTTAATCTTGGTGGTAATTGTCCAATATTCTTCTGGGACGAATTTGGCGATTTCATCATCGTGATCCGCAATCATCTTTAATGTAGCGGATTGCACTCTACCAGCGGAACGGGAGTGAATTTTCTTAAATAAAAGTGTGGATAATTTGAAGCCAATAATACGGTCAATAATACGACGTGTTTCTTGAGAAGAAACAAGTGACTTATTAATGGTTCTTGGATGATTCATCGCTTCACTAATGGAATCACGAGTAATTTCGTGGAATTCTAATCTCTTAGTGGTTTCAACATCCAAGCCTAAAACTTGGGCTAAGTGCCAGGCAATAGCTTCACCTTCTCTATCAGGGTCGGTTGCTAATATAACTTCATCACATTTATCCATCGCGTTTTTAAGTTCGCGAACGATATGTTGTTTGTCTTTATTGATAATATATGTAGGCGAAAAATCGTTATTAACATCCACGCCTAAACCATCTTTTCCAGATGTGGCTAGGTCACGAATATGTCCAAGTGACGCCATGACGATATAGTTGTCACCTAGATAGCGCTTGATGGTTGTACATTTGGCAGGTGATTCAACAATAACTAACTTCATACGTCTTTTCCGTTTCAAAACTATAAGCCTACTCATAATGCTTGTCAACGAACAAATTCCTTTATTCCTTAATTAAATAAAAGAGAACTTTATTTAAGAAAAATTTCCTTTTTCAGTCCCAGTGCAAATCTTCTAATATTTGTCTTCCGCTTTCCGCAACATTGGCGCCTTCTTGGATTAAATCGTTATTCACTGTCTCCTCAAAAATGGAATGTGGAACGACATAGACTGGCTTATTATTGCCCACTGCAAGATTAACTGAAATTGTTGTTCCACTGACATGAGAATTAATTTGTGGAACGATTAAAGCATCGGAAAGTGCCACCACTAATCTATTACGCATTGGAAAGTGTGTTTTATCAGGTTCAGACATATTTGGATATTCACTGATGACCAGTTCTTCTTTCTTTAGCTTTTCATATAGTTCTTTGTTTTCTTCGGGATAACAGTTATCAATACCAGAACCTAATACCGCGATTGTTCTAACTTTATTTTCCATTGCCGCAGTATGACCAATAGTGTCTATCCCTCTAGCCATGCCTGAAACTAAGATTTTATCTCTACCCATTTCTTTGACTAGTTTTCTAGTAGCGAGTTCGCCATATTCACTATATTCTCTAGAGCCCACAACTCCATAGCGGCGTTTGTTATCATCTAGTAATGTGATATCACCATAATAGAAAAGCACTAAAGGTGGACGAAACATCTTTTTTAGAGTATCTGGAAAATCCTTATCTAAATAAGTAATTACTTTGCTTTTAATGCTGTCGCACACCTTTTCCATTTCTGAATAAGGAACATGTTCGTCCTCACGTAAGCGTACAGCGTTAATAATTTTGAATGGATCACCATCATATTTGACAGCGAGGTAAATTAAGATTTTTCTTGAGTCATATTCAATCATAAATAAAAAAGCCTCCTATAGATTAAATAGGGGCGATTTTTCAAATTTGTCCGAAATATTTTTAAAATAGTGAAACTTTTTCGATAAAACAGGCTCTGACAGGAGCGTAAGTGAAGCGATGCAAGTGTTTTACTGGACCATACTCTTTGAGCGCTTCTAGGTGGTCTTTAGTGCCATATCCTTTGTTTTTCTTGATGTTGTATTGGGGATATTTTTTATCTAGTTCTAAGCATAAGCGGTCACGTGAAACTTTCGCTAAAATGGAAGCCGCGGCAATGCACATTGATTGGGCATCACCATGTATGATATCGACCACTGTTTTTGGGTAATTTGGCATCTTCATTGCATCTGTTAAGACTAAATCAAAATCATGTTTCATATTCTCAATAGCGCGTTGCATTGCCATACGTGAAGCGTTATAAATATTAACCTCATCTATTTCATCAGCGCTGACGGAAGCAATACCATAAGCAATAGCGTTTTTAATAATGAAATCATAGGCTTCTTCTCTCTTCTTAGCAGTAAGCTTTTTAGAGTCATTGATAAGAGGAGATTCTAGTCCTTGAGGCCAGATAACCGCAGCGGCAAAAACTGGTCCAAGTAAGCAACCTCGACCGGCTTCATCACAGCCCACTATTAACTTATAACCTTGAGCGTAATATTGCTCATCTAACTCAAGCGCCATATTTCTCTAATGTGATTCTTCCTAATAAACCGTCTTTGAATTCTTTAAGTAAAAGAGCTTCAGCGCGGATTAAATCATTTTGACCTACACTATCCACGAGTTTTCTCTTCTCGGCAATTTGATTCAAAACTTTAATTCTATCTTCAATTGATTCAATAGCGAATCTTTCAAATAAGGCAGACGGGTATTGGTTTCGTAAATAGGCTAAAAGTAGCTCTCCTAATTGCTCATTTGGAAGAATATCTTCGCGAATTGCACCAATTAAGGCGAGATTTGCAGCCTTTTTCTGGTTTTCATAGCTCATTGGAAGGATTCCTGGGGTATCTAAAAGGAGAAAATCCTTATTAACTTTGATCCATTGTTCACCACGTGTGTATCCAGGCTTATTTTGGACACCTGCAGCTTTTCTTTTAGCAAGCCTATTAATTAAAGATGATTTACCTACATTAGGAATACCAATAATCATTGTTCTAATTGGTTGAGGTTTCATACCTTTAGCCATTTCTTTGGCCCATTTATCTTTTCCTAAAGAAATAACGGCTTTGGAAAGAATGGACTCCGCACTATTGTTTTTTAAATCCAATGTGAGAATGATATCGTATTTTTTCTTTAATTCCTCGACCCATGTTTTTGTCGCTTCTGGATCTGCTAAGTCGATTTTTGTAAGAACAATAATCTTCTTTTTATTTTGAATAAGTTTTTCTAAATTTTCATTAATTGATGAGATAGGAGCACGCGCATCTAAAAGCTCGATGATAACATCAACGAGTTTAACCTTATTTTCGACCTCATTTAAGGCCTTGTTCATGTGTCCTGGAAACCAATGAATTTGTTGTGCCATCTTCTTACCTCTAATAGAAAGTTGGCCAGTGATATTGCTTATTACCAACATCATATTCTGGCGTTAAATCAACATAACAATTTGGGCAAACATTACCACCTTTTGCGGAGTAAGTTTTACCACAATTTGGACATGTATATCTCTTTAAATATAATTTGCCTTTTCCTTCAATCGCCACTAAAACACCAAAGAGATTTTCATACTTAATTGGCTTACCTAAAAAGGCACAATCTCGGCTAGCTTTACGGTTATCACCTAAAACCCAATATTCATCTTCTCCTAAGGTGATAGGAGCAATAGTATCTTTGCCTGTATAGTCTTCATCTTGAGAAGGAAGAGTTTTAAATGTCGCTGGTTGTAATTCAAATTCAGAGCCGTTTAAAACATAGATTTTGCCCTTCTCAACTTTGAATGTTTCACCAGGAAGAGCCACCACTCTTTTAATCTTCTTTTTAGCGTTCTTATAAAGATTGCCTTGAGCATCATAGTCAGTGGAGTCTGGATAATAGGTACTAACAATATCAAAACGCTTAATGTGATCTAAAGCGGATTTATGAGCATCGACAATACCAAAATCCACTAGTGAACCACTAGCGTCATCTTCTGTGCCATTTAGCGTTGGGGACATAGAAGTTCCTGAGACATAAATTAATTCATAATAATAAGAATGGAAAATAAGTGCTCCACTTAAGCAGACAGCGAGAAGCAAAGCAAATGCACCTAAGGCTCTTAATACTGTGAGAAGTTTCTTGTTTTTCATCTATCTCATTATATGAGTATATGCGCGCAAAAGGCAATAAAAAAGGGCTTTTAGCAAGCCCATTTTTATCTGTTTGCTGATTAGAGAATTTCTTTAATACGAGCAGATTTGCCAGACAATTTACGGATGTAAGTAATTTTATTTCTTCTAACTTTACCCTTACGGACAACTTGGATAGAAGCAATAGATGGAGAATGAACTGGGAAAGTTCTTTCAACACCGATGCCACCACTCATTTTACGAACTGTAAATGTGGCGGAGACACCACCTCCACGGCGGGAAATAACGACACCTTGGAAGTTTTGGATACGAGCCTTGTTACCTTCAACGATACGAACGGAAACTTTGACTTCGTCACCAGAAGAGAATTCTGGTAAATCATTACGTAATTGACTAGCGGTGATCTCTTTAACAAGATTATTGTTCATAAATCTTTTTCGACCTCCTACATACAACTATCTCTTGATGTTCATTCTCAATTTTGACAGCGGAACACCCGTATCATGTTTTAAAACATGCTCAAGTATAATAACAATATACAAAGCTATTTGCAACCTCTTTTTTATCAAATATCATTACTGTATGTAACTTGAAAAACTAAATTCCGTTTTAAGAATTAAACAAGTTTCTGAACGACTAAATTCTATTTAGCAAAGGTTTTCTTTTGTGACTTCGGAATTTAGCGTTTCAAAGTGTTGCAAAATAACA